>Ga0134092_1000765_pt1 | contig 30833 bp, 30 predicted proteins | sample 3_6taG_FD_94454 | JGI IMG/M metagenome (GOLD analysis project Ga0134092, IMG submission 94454) | Switchgrass degrading microbial communities from high solid loading bioreactors in New Hampshire, USA - 3_6_20_6_A3 metaG | ecosystem: Engineered > Bioreactor > Semi-continuous > Anaerobic >... | reverse complement strand
CATAAATAATAAAAATGATTTGCATGCCCAGAATATAAAGCAGTATGGAGATGAGGGCATGGAATTTTCTCTGCTATTAAATGGCAAAATGGAAACGTTCTTTGTCCCATTGATAGGAATGCATAATGTATACAATGCTCTTTGTGCTATCGCCGTAGGATTAACAATGAACATGGAAGTAGAAAAAATAAAAAGCGGGTTAGCCAAGTTTGCTCCTGCAAAGATGAGAATGGAAATTTTCGAGACACAAGATGGAATTAGAGTTATAAATGATTGTTATAACGCAAATCCTGATTCTACATCAGCAGCTATAGAAGTATTGAAGGATATGCCTTGTAAGGGCAGAAGAGTTTTAATTCTGGGGGATATGTTGGAATTAGGAGATTATTCAGAAGCTGGGCATAGAAAAGTTGGAGAGAAAGCAGCTGAGTCAAAAATTGATATTTTAATTTGTATTGGTGAAAGAGCCAAGAGTATTTCCAAAGGAGCTTTAGATAAAGGAATGAATGAGGAACAGATATATCATTTTAAAGGTAACAAAGCTGCAATAACAAAACTACCATCAATGCTATTGCCTATGGATACTGTATTAATAAAAGGTTCAAGAATGATGAAACTTGAGGAGTTGGCAGAATTCCTTAGAGAGAGGAGCTTCACAAAGGATGAATAATTTTTTTGTAAATGAGTATAAAATGTTTATTATTTGCATAATATCTTCTTTTGTACTTGCTTTGATTGCAGGTCCGGTATTGATACCTATACTGAAAAGACTGAAGTTTGGTCAGAATGTTAGAGATGACGGACCTCAAAGCCATTTGAAGAAAGCTGGTATTCCTACAATCGGTGGACTAATATTCATTATTCCTGCTGCAATAGTATGTTTATCATTTTCAAACGATAAAGATATGCTGTTGGTTCTTGTTACAACTTTGCTATATGGTGCAATAGGATTTGCAGATGATTATATAAAAATTGCTAAGAAAAGGTCATTAGGTTTAAGAGCCTGGCAGAAGATAGTTGCCCAGGTTGCAGCTGCATTTTTCCTTGGTTACATAGCAGGAGGTACCAGTCAAACAGGAACAGAAATATTAGTGCCATTTGTGGGTAAGTTTGTTGATCTTGGTGTCTTGTATATACCTTTTATAGTATTCATTATTGTAGGAACAGTGAACAGTGTAAACTTAACAGATGGACTGGATGGCCTTGCCGGAGGAATTACAGTAGTTGTATTAGGCTTTTTTGCTGTGGTGGCTTTGGCTATGAGAAACGTAGGATTGTTAGTATTTTCAGGAGCTTTCATCGGAGCTATATTAGGCTTTTTAAGATTTAATTCACATCCGGCTCAGGTTTTTATGGGGGATACCGGTGCTTTGGCTTTAGGCGGTGCGGTGGTATCATTGGCAGTAATTATGAAGCTACCTTTGTTTCTGGCAATTGTAGGTGCTATATATGTAGCTGAAGCATTATCTGATATTATTCAGGTTATATATTATAAGAGAACTGGCAAAAGGGTATTTAAAATGGCCCCCTTACACCATCACTTTGAGTTGTCAGGCTGGGCAGAATCAAAGGTAGTGTCAGTTTTTATAATCATTGAAATCATACTATGTTTAATAGGTATTTTAGCTTTTAATTAACAGGAAAGGTTGGTTATTACTATGGATATTAAAAATAAGAATGTTTTAGTGTTAGGTGCTGCAATTACAGGGATACCTACTGCCATAGAACTTTATAACTTGGGATGCAATGTAGTGCTTAATGATTACAAGCCATTATCTGAATTAGAAGAGTACATACATGAGTTAGATAATATGTCTATTGAAGTAATTACTGGGGGACATCCGTTAGAGCTGGCAGGAAACTGTGACTTTGTCGTAATAAGCCCAGGTGTCCCGACAGATATCCCGCTTGTGGCAGAAGCCAGAAAACTAGGTAGAGAAGTAATAAGTGAAATAGAACTGGCATATAGAATGACCAAAACACCTATTGCTGCAATAACAGGTACAAATGGCAAAACTACCACAACTGCGCTGTTAGGAGCCATTATAAATGAAAGCGAAAGAAAAGCACTTATTACAGGTAACATTGGCAATCCAATGATTACTGAAGTGAAGAATGCAAAACCAGAAGATTTATTTGTTTTGGAGGTCAGCAGCTTCCAGCTTGAGACAACCAAATATTTTAAACCTAAAGTCAGCGCAATACTAAATATTACGCCAGACCATTTGAACAGGCATAAGACATTGGAAAACTATATAGCTGCAAAAGCTAAAATCTTTGCAAATCAAGATCAGGGAGACTACACAATATTGAATTGGGATGATCCGGAAACAAGAAAATTAGCTTCCCAGACAAAAAGCAAGACGCTGTTTTTCAGCAGGAAAGAAATCTTATCTGAAGGTGCTTATGTAGAAGATGGATATATGACAATATCACTCAATGGTAAAAAGGAAAGAATAATTGATGTAAAGGATATTTACATACCAGGCAAGCATAATCTGGAGAACGCATTGGCTGCATCACTAATGGCATACTGCTTGGATGTGGAACCACGTGTTATTGAGAAAGTGCTCAAGGAATTCAAAGGAGTTGAGCATAGAATTGAATATGTATGTGAGATAGACGGGGTTATATATTACAATGACTCAAAAGGCACCAATCCGGATTCTTCAATTAAAGCCCTTGATACCATGACCAGACCCACAATTTTAATTGCAGGAGGCATGGATAAGGGATCAAGTTTTGATGAGTTTACTTCCTATTTCAAAGATAAAGTAAAGGCATTGGTTTTACTTGGAGAAACAAAGGATAAAATAGAAGATGCAGCTCGCAGAGCAGGTTTTAATAATATCTATAAAGTTTCTGATTTGGAAGAAGCTGTGGTAAAAAGTAAAGAATTAGCTTCACCAGGGGACTGCGTGCTCCTGTCACCTGCTTGCGCCAGCTGGGATATGTTCAAAAATTATGAAGAAAGAGGCAGATTATTTAAGGACCTAGTAAGGAGATTAAGGGGGGCTGACTGATGCCTGGAAGGAATAAAGGTAATATAGATTTTACCTTAATGATAACGGTTTTTATATTATTAGCTATAGGAATTACCATGGTATTTAGTGCCAGTGCAGCATCTTCTTACCTAAAATATAATGATAGCTATTTATATCTGAAAAGCCAGGGATTATATGCCATAATAAGCATAATTGTTATGTTTTTTCTCAGCAGGCTGGATTATAAGATATTGGGAAGATTTGCACTTCATTTTGTTATTGTCAGCTTAATACTGCTGATTGCAGTATTTATCCCGGGAATAGGCTACGGGGCAAAAGGTGCAATGAGATGGATTAAGGTAGGTTCATTGACAATGCAACCATCGGAATTTGCTAAAACTGCTTTGATAATATTCATGGCAAGAAGCTTGAGCAATAAAAGAGATAAGGTTACAAAGTTTTTTCAAGGAGTTGTTCCTTATATTATACTGATGGTCATATATTTTGGTCTAATCATACTGCAGCCTAATATGAGTATGGCAGGAAGCATATTGATAATTACATTTATAATGCTGTTTGCTGCAGGAGCAAAAATATGGCATTTATTGGGCTGGGTTATTCCGTTTTTACCTGCAGTAGTCTATTTGGTAGCAAAAGAAAGTTACAGACTTAATAGATGGCTGTCTTTCCGAGACCCGTGGGCTGATCCGTTAAATACAGGTTATCAGGCTATACAATCACTATTGGCCTTAGGATCTGGAGGTCTATTTGGACTAGGCTTGGGGAACAGCCGACAGAAGTTTTTTTATATACCTGAAGCTCAGAATGACTTCATATTTTCTATAATTGGAGAAGAATTAGGATTTATAGGAGCTTCCACAGTTTTATTTTTATTCTTATTCTTGATTTGGAGAGGTATTAGAATTGCCCTTCACGCTCCTGATATGTTCGGTTGTTTGCTGGCTACAGGAATAACATGCATGATTGGAGTGCAGGTGGCTATTAATATAGCTGTTGTAACGGTATCAATGCCCACAACAGGTGTGACCCTTCCTCTGATAAGCTCAGGAGGTTCTTCTTTGTTATTCGTTATGGCCAATATAGGAATTTTGCTTAATATTTCCAGATGCATAAAAAGTGATGGGAGTTGAAAATCGTGAGAGTGATATTTGCCGGAGGTGGAACTGGAGGACATATTTACCCTGCCATATCCATCGCCAGGGGCATTTTAGATAAGCATAAGGATTCAGAAATACTGTTTGTCGGAACAGCAAAAGGAATGGAAAGCAGCATTGTTCCGAGAGAAGGATTTCCTCTTAGAACTATAAAGGTAAGAGGTTTCTTAAGGAAACTATCCATTGAAAATCTGGTAGCAATCAAAGAAAACTTGGTAAGCTTTATTGAATGCCGCAAAATTATTAAAGAGTTTAAACCTGATATAGTAATAGGTACTGGCGGTTATGTATGCGGCACCATGTTAATGACTGCCGCCTTAATGGGTATACCCACATTAATACATGAGCAAAATGCTTTTCCAGGAGTTACCAATAGAATTCTCTCAAGGTTTGTTGATAAAATAGCATTAACATTTGAAGAGGCTTCTGATTATTTTCCCAGGAAAAGTAAGATAAAGGTTACAGGTAATCCTCTTCGGGGTGAAATTACAAAAATATCTAAATCAGAAGGAAAGAAAGCTTTTGGCTTTGATATAAACAAGCCTCTCATATTAATAGTTGGAGGAAGCAGAGGGGCTAAAAGAATTAATGAAAGCAGTTTGCTTATTGCAGAAGAATGTGCAAAAAATAGAGAGTTTCAACTTCTACATATGACAGGAGAAACTCAATATGAAGATGTTATAAAGCTGTATGAGAGAAGAGGTATTCCCCATAATACTTCTTATTTGAGAGTAATGCCCTATATTCATAATGCGCCCTATGCATTAGCCGGAGCAGATTTGCTGATAAGCAGGTGCGGGGCAGGTCTAATATCTGAAATTACAGCTCTTGGTAAACCGTCAATATTGATTCCATATCCATACGCAACAGACAATCATCAGGAATATAATGCCAGAGCACTAGAGAAATGCAACGCAGCAATTGTTATACTAGAAAGTGAATTAAATGAAAATGTGCTTTTGGATAGAGTAAAATCTATTCTTGGGGACAAAAGAAAAATGGCGGACATGGCATTCAACAGCAGGAAACTGGGAAAGCCTGAGGCAACCTCTTCTATAGTTGAAATGATTGAAGAGCTGTTAAACAATAGGTAGATATTGATATGTTATAATAAATCAAGAATAGTACTTGCCATTGTAACACCTTTTAAGGAAATGCATAATATGTTAGTATGATTTACTTATTAGCACTTCCTGGAGGTGTCGAAAACATGGCCGTGTATATCATAAATGGCGGTAACAGGCTTGAAGGTGAGTTGAGGGTTGAAGGCTCAAAGAATGCTGTGCTGCCGATATTAGCAGCATCGATCATAAATGGTAAGAATTCAGTTATCCATAATGTTCCATATTTGAAGGATGTAAATACATTAATAAATGTGCTTGAATCAATTGGATGCAAATGCAGTTTTGAAGGGGATACTGTTATAGTTAACTCCACAGGGGATTTGGATATAAATATACCAGAAAAGCCTGTGAGAGAGATGAGATCATCAATTATACTTATGGGGGCAATGCTTGGGAGATTCAAAAAGGTTAAAATCAGTTTTCCAGGAGGCTGCGAAATCGGATTAAGACCTATTAATCTGCATTTGTCAGGTCTCAGACTTTTAGGTGCAAAAATCGTAGAATCAAATGGATATATATTATGTGAATGTGATAAATTGTATGGCAATGATATATATCTGGATTATCCCAGCGTTGGTGCTACAGAAAATATAATGCTGGCAGCAGTAATGGCTGAGGGAGTGACCACAATTAAGAATGCTGCGAGAGAGCCGGAAATAGTAGATTTACAGAACTTTTTAAACAAGATGGGGGCTAAAATTGTAGGTGCAGGAACAGACACTATTAGAATCCAAGGTGTAAAAGGATTTCATGATGTAGAGCATACAGTCATACCTGATAGAATAGTTGCAGGTACTTATGCGGTTGCAGCAGCCATTACGGGTGGAAGAGTAATTATACGTGATATTATACCCGAACATATAAAACCGGTTATTTCAAAGCTTAGGGAAAGCGGCTGTACAATATACAGATATGATAAAGATATAAGCATAATTGGTAAAAGAAGACCTAATGCGGTAAATATTATTAAAACTATGCCCTATCCAGGATTTCCAACAGATATGCAGGCTCAGATGATGGCACTTATGTGTATTTCAAGAGGCACAACTATGTTTATAGAGACTATTTTTGAAAGTAGATTTAAACATGCTGAAGAATTGATAAAAATGGGAGCAAATATAAGAATAGAAGGCAGATCAGCAATAGTCAAAGGAGTAAATAAGCTGAAGGGAGCACACGTGTTTTCTCGAGACCTTCGAGGAGGTGCCGCTTTGGTTTTGGCTGGTTTGGCAGCTGAAGGTACTACAATAGTTGATAATGTTGATTTACACATAGAAAGAGGATATGAAAATCTTGATTTAAAACTAAAAGACCTAGGTGCAGACATAACAAAAGAAAAATGATAATTGCAGCTATGCTGCAATAAATTTTAGTTCATTTGTAGTACAAGCCTTAGAGGTGAGGATATGAGGTCATTATTTAAAGTCTTTATCTTGATTTTTATACTAGGAATAATTGGGGCTTTTTTATTATCATCTGAAATATTTGAGATTAAGAACATTTATGTTACGGGTAACAAGACTGTAGCTGAGGATGAGATAATAAAGCTTTCGAATATCCAGTATAAGCAAAATATTTTCAAATTAAATACTAGAAAAATTATTAAAGGCATGTTTAATCATCCTAAAATCAAAGCCGTTAAGATAAAGAGGGTATTGCCTTCAAGCATTTCATTGGATATTATTGAAAGGGAAGGCGTTGCATTAATTCCTTACCTGGGGTCATATATAAATATTGACGAAGAAACAGTCATAATTGAAGTGATCACCTTGGATAATGAATTAGATCTGCCAGTAGTATCAGGTATTACTTTTAGGGATTTTAAACTTGGTGAAAAACTAAAAACTGATAAAGTAGATCAGTTAAATTATGTGATGGAAGTAATAAAATGTTTGAAAAGTGTTAAAATGACAGATATAATTGAAACAATTAATGTAGAAGACCCATCTAACATAATAATAACTACATCAAATAATATACGGGTATATTTAGGCAATGATAAACTGGATTACAAAATTGGCTTGGCAAAAGCAATTGTAGATGATCTGACAAAGGATAATGAAATGGGAATAGTTGATATGAGACATGAAGGTAATCCTATTTTTAAGAGAGATTAAACCAGGAGGATTTTCAATGAAAAACTTTAAAATTCATATAACCATAGGCTTAGTATGTTTAGTGCTTGGAATTATGGTTGCTGTACAGTTTAAAACTGTAAAAAACAATATTGGTCCTGTAACAGAGTATAGAGCAAGAGAACTGGCTTCACAACTAAAGAGAATAACTACAGAAAGAGATAGTTTGGTTGAATTAAAAAATGAGCTTGAGAAAAAGTTGCGTGAATATGAAAATGCAGAAGCAGAAGGAAACGTGGCTGCGAAATATTTAAATGAAGAGCTGAATAAAGCAAGGATCATTGCCGGCCTTGTAGATGTAGAAGGACCAGGAATTGTAATGATAGTAGACGATTTGAAGTTTTCTGAGCACTATAATTACAATATAATAAGCTATACTGATTTACTTGAGTTGGTTAATGAGCTTAATGCAGCAGGTGCTGAAGCCATCTCCATAAATGACCAGAGAATAATTTCTACAACAGAAATAAGACAAGCAGGACTTCATATTAATATCAATACAGTTAAATTTGCACCTCCATTTACTTTTAAGGCAATAGGGGATCCAAAAACACTTGAAGCAGCTTTAAGGATGAGAGATGGGATTATCCAGAGAATTGAAAGTAAGGGCATAGCCATATCAATTACCCAACAGCAATCAGTAGTTGTAAAAAAATATGATGGAGTAATTGAAAAGAAGTATTCAAGAGTAGTAAAAGAAGGAGAAACCCATTAATATGAAAAGAGGATTATCTACCTATTATTTACTTGCTATTGCAATAATAGTAGGATTTTTTCTAACAATACAAATAAAATCCGATATTACTTCTCAAGGTATCATAACAATACCTAAGCTATTAGCTATGGAAAAAGATGTAAGCAATATTGAGGTAGAAATAGAAAATCTAAAAAAGTCTATCAATGAACTGAACCAAAAGCTTAAGGATTATGAAGTGAGCCTAGAAGAAAGTGGAAGCATATATAGCTCCATGATGGAAGAATGGAGAAAAATCAGAAATTATGCAGGTCTGGAGAAGGTATCAGGTCCAGGTATCATAATTACCATGAATGATAGCAAAAAAGAAGTTGAAATTGGTGATAATCCGGAGTTGTATATAATTCATGATATAGATGTGTTAGAAGTAATAAATGAACTTAGAGCTGCAGGAGCTGAAGCCATATCCATAAATGGGGAGAGGATTTTGGGTACAACAAACATAGAATGTGGCGGTCCTATTATTATAATTGATGGTAAAAGGCACGCTACTCCCTTTATAATCAGGGCAATAGGAGATCCAAAAGTTCTTGAGGCTTCCATTCTTGCTCCTAATAGTTATATTGATCTGATGGAGTATACTGGTATAGAAATAGATGTACAAAAAGTAGAGAATATAGTTATGGATGGATACAAATCTCCTTTGAAGCTTAAATATCAGAAAAGTATAGAAGAAGGTGAAAAGAAATGATAGTACCATTGTTGGGGTTATTATTAGGAATATTGTTAGGATTGCTCTCTCCTCTTACAATACCTATACAGTATTCAATATACATGTCTATAGCAATACTGGCTGCTCTGGATTCAGTGTTTGGAGGTGTCAGGTCCAGTTTAGAAAACACCTTTGATGTTGAGGTATTTATATCAGGTTTTTTTGCTAATGCGGTTTTGGCTGCAATATTGACATATATTGGAGATCAACTTGGAGTTCCTATATACTATGCTGCAATTTTTGCCTTTGGTGTAAGGTTATTCCAGAACTTTGCAATTATAAGAAGGTATATTCTAGCTAAAATGAAAAAAAATAGAAAATAAAAATTTTATAAAAATAAAGGAAATTAGGCTTTTTCGTTGAACAATATAATATAAAACTAACAAAAAATGTGAGAAAGGATCTTAATGCCATATAACAGGTATCATATTTAATAATAAAGGATGTAATAGGGAGGTCGTAGTGTGCTCGAGTTTGATGTTGAAGTTAATTCGGTTGCTCGTATAAAGGTTATAGGTGTAGGCGGTGGTGGAAACAATGCCGTAAACAGAATGATTGCTGCAGGTCTTAAAGGCATAGAATTCTATTCAGTTAATACTGATAAGCAAGCATTATGTATGGCACAAGCACCAAACAAGATTCAGATTGGCGAAAAGCTTACAAAAGGATTAGGTGCAGGTGCTAATCCTGAAGTTGGAAGAAAAGCAGCAGAAGAGAGCTATGAAGATATAAAGAAAGCATTGGAAGGCGCAGACATGGTTTTTGTTACTGCAGGAATGGGCGGAGGTACAGGTACAGGTGCCGCTCCTATTGTTGCGAAAATTTCCAAAGAGTTAGGAATATTAACTGTTGGTGTCGTAACAAAGCCTTTTGGTTTTGAAGGCAAAGTAAGAAAGCTCCAGGCAGAAAAAGGGTTATTGGAGCTTAAGGAGCATGTGGATACACTGGTTACAATACCAAATGATAGATTACTTCAAATAGTTGATAAAAAGGCTTCTATTATGGATGCCTTCAGGATAGCTGATGATGTATTAAGACAGGGTGTACAGGGTATTTCAGATCTCATAGCAGTACCAGGATTAGTAAATCTCGACTTCGCAGATGTAAAAACCATAATGGAAAACAAAGGCCTGGCTCACATGGGCATAGGATATGGAAGCGGAGAAAACAGAAGTTCTGATGCTGTTAAACAGGCTATACATAGTCCTCTTCTTGAAACATCGATTGAAGGTGCAAAGAGCGTTCTTCTAAACATAACTGGAGGTCCTGATCTTGGTATATTTGAGGTTAATGAAGCAGCAGAATTGGTCTTCCAGTCTGCAGATCCGGATGCCAATATAATATTTGGTGCTGTCATTGACGAGAACCTGAAAGATGAAATTAGGATAACTGTTATAGCAACTGGGTTTGACGGATTTGAACCAAAACCCAGCTTGAATGTTGATGGCGATGAGATAATAGATAAAAAAATTGATACACATAAATCAAATTATAGAGATGATGACTTAGATATACCGCCATTTTTAAGAAACAGATTCAAATAAGTAAAACTATTAAACTGGACGATGTCCAGTTTTTTTCTTTTTCTTAAAAAAACTTGGAATAAAAATAATAATCTTCAATATACATATATTATACATAATTTTTGAGTGGTGATTATTATGTATAGTGTATTTATTGATTGGGGCTATGGTATAGGGGAAGAAGTTTTCTGCAGCTACAAGGTAGGAGAAAAACTGTATAATAAACTGGAACAGTCAGGGATATCAGTTGGTATGAGACCTATAAGCAATACATTAATAAGTTTGGAAGAAAGGATAAGCTTAATTCAACATACCAAGGCTGATATATTGATTTGCATAGATACAAATTGGTCTGCAAATGTAAATCAAAAAGGTATCGAAACCTATTATAATGCCTCAAGTAAAAAAGGGGAGTTGCTTGCAAAGAAGGTACAAAGAGAATTGATAAAAGCCACTAATTTATATAACAGAGGAATAATAAGCTGCAGCGACAAGGTAAATCCCTCAATATCCAGATTATTAAAAGCTAATGAAGTATCTATCGTTACCTTGATAGGCTTTTATTCAAATCCCCATGAGAGATTGAAAATTGAGCAGGATATTTTTAAAGAAAAAGCATCTAATGGAATTCTAAATGGTATTAGAAAGTTATATAAAACAAAAGGGATTTTTATGTAGATTAAAATAATTCATTTTTTTATTTCGACTTCTAAAAATGACAAAAATTTTCCACATATGTTTCTATAATTATATTAAGTGAGGGGATAAATTAATTTCTGAAAAATAAAATTCAAAGGTTTGTGGAAATATGGTCAAGTTTGTATATGGTGATATAATCTTTGTGGAAAATCTATTGATGAATTATTTGATACTATTTAGCACAGCAAAGCTAACCAGAAGCCATTATAAGAAAGTAAATATTATTATTGCTTCTATTATCGGTGCAATTTATGCAGTATTTTACTATTATCCTGGCTTTGAATACCTCTATACTTGGCTGCTTAAAATCATTTTTTCGCTATTTATCATTGTAGTAGCTTTTAATCCATACACCATAAAGGAATTCGTACGAATAATACTGGTTTTCTATATTGTATCCCTTATATTTGGTGGAGCAGCCTTTGGAATATACTATCTTATAAATGGCGTTAAATTTTCATACAAAGGTGTATTTTATATAGAAAGTTTTCCTATCAAACTTTTACTTGTATCTATAATTATTGCTTACATAGTTGTGAAGTTTTCGTGGGGATATATTGTTTCAAAAATAAAAAGAGAAAAAATACTTTTAGATGTTTCCATATTCAAGGGAAGCAAAAGAATATGTTTAGTGGCCTTGGTAGATACAGGGAATTCTCTGACAGACCCAATAACTAATCGTCCTGTAATTATTGCTGAATACCAAGCTATTAAAGAACTATTGCCTGCAGAAATTCAGAAGATATTTGATGATAACAAGGAAAACAACTTGAATGCCATAGCTTCAGTCCTGTCCAAATCTGAGTGGATAACCAAATTCAGATTTATACCCTTTAAATCCTTAGGCGTCGAAAATGGGATGCTCATAGGGTTTAAACCTGATGCAGTAAGCATCGAAGATAAAAGAAAAAGAAACTATATTAAAGATACTATTGTTGCAATATATAACAAAAGATTGTCTAAAGATGGAGAATATAGCGCATTATTACATCCTGAAATATTAAGCAATTATAATGGGGGGAAATATAGTGCATAGATTATTCAGATTGTTAGCCCTTCAATTAATAATCTTGATAGCAAAATTAAGGCAGCAAATGAAGCCAGATGGTGAAGATTGGGTTCACTATATTGGTGGTAATGAAGCGTTGCCCCCACCATTGGATATTGATGATGAGGTTGTATGGATATCAAAGCTGAATGAAGCGGGAAGCAATGCAAGATCAGTATTAATAGAAAGAAATCTAAGGCTTGTGGTCTACATAGCCAGGAAATTCGAAAACACCGGTGTAGGTGTGGAGGATTTGGTTTCCATTGGCACCATTGGTTTGATAAAAGCAGTAAATACCTTCGATCCTGATAAAAAAATCAAACTTGCCACATATGCCTCTAGATGCATAGAAAATGAAATACTTATGTATTTAAGAAGAAACAGTAAGGTTAAATCAGAGATTTCTTTTGATGAACCTTTAAATATAGATTGGGATGGAAATGAGCTTCTGCTCTCAGATATTTTAGGCACTGATAATGATTTGATATACAGGTATTTAGAAGATGAGACCGACAAGGAACTGCTGGATATAGCCTTGGAAAAGCTGAACGAAAGAGAAAAAAAGATAATGGAGCTCAGATTCGGCCTCAATGACGGAGTAGAAAAAACTCAAAAAGAAGTGGCTGATATGCTTGGAATTTCGCAATCATATATTTCAAGGCTGGAAAAAAGGATAATTAAAAGATTGAAAAAAGAGATTAACAAAATGATATAGAGTTAATTTATATATATCCAGATATATTAATATCTGGATTTTTTTTGATACTAATTAACCTATTTCTATGAATAAAAAAGATAGCTATGGTAATAATTTAAATGTCTATTAAATAAAAAGGGTGTGCTGGTATGATGATCAACAAGGTTGAAATATGTGGTGTGAATACTTCCAAGCTCCCAGTTTTGTCTAATGCAAAAATGATGGAGCTTTTAAAAAAGATACGACAGGGTGATCAAGAAGCCAGAGAGGAGTTCATTAAATGTAACCTCAGGCTGGTTTTAAGTGTGATACAGCGCTTTAACAACAGAGGAGAATATGTTGACGATTTGTTCCAGGTAGGTTGTATTGGTTTAATAAAAGCCATAGACAATTTTGATCTGGATCAGAATGTAAGATTTTCTACTTATGCAGTTCCAATGATTATTGGTGAAATAAGAAGATATCTGCGAGACAATAACTCCATAAGAGTTAGCAGGTCATTAAGAGATATAGCATACAAAGCTTTGCAAGTAAGGGATAAGTTGATAAATAAGAATTCAAAAGAACCAACAGTTTCAGAGATAGCAAAAGAGCTCGATCTGCCAGTGGAAGAAGTGGTTTTTGCATTGGATGCAATACAGGATCCCCTGTCTTTATTTGAACCCATATATCATGACAATGGAGATGCAATATATGTTATGGATCAAGTAGCTGATGATAAAAACAGGGATGAAAACTGGGTTCAGAGTATTGCTCTAAGCGAAGCCATGAAAAAGCTGAATGATCGAGAAAAGCTCATACTTAATCTGAGATTTTTCCAAGGAAGAACTCAAATGGAGGTTGCAGAAGAAATAGGCATATCCCAAGCTCAGGTATCCCGTTTGGAGAAGACGGCTTTAAGCCATATGAGGAAGTATATATAGGTTATATAAACTCGTACTCTAAAAAGAATAGGTGATCTTTCACCTATTCTTTTTTAGGTCATGATTTTGGAGCACTATAGCCAATCTTAGGGATATATAATATCGCTTAGGGTTATTAACTTTGGTGACTCTATTGCTCATCTAAAAGAAAATTCTAACGGCGCAAAACGGGCATCCTTGCCCTACGCTTCGCAATTTGCGCCTAGCACGACCTCCATGTCGTGCTTACGAATTATCTAATTAGATTTCGCAAAGAGTCACTATCAAAGTTAATAAAAATGCTCTATTATATATCCCTAAGATTTTAGTGTAATCGCCTAAGTCAACTTAGTTCATAGTTCATAGCTCACAGTTCATAGTTCAAATATACAAATTTAAGTTCTATTTCTAATGCATGTCTTATATATTTTATATAGCACATGTATTAGAAAAGAGGTGTTGATATGTTTAAAGCATCGGAATTAAGACAAAAAGAGATAATTAATATTGCAGATGGTAGAAGGCTTGGCTTTGTATCAGATGTAGAGATAAATATGGAAACAGGGGTAATTGAATCAATAATAATTCCATCTGAGAGTAAGCTGTTTAGAATAATATCCAAGGAAAATGATATTGTAATTCCATGGGAAGATATTAAAAAAATAGGAATTGATGTTATATTGATTGATGGAAATAATCAGCAGAAAAATGGCTGAAATTATTAAAATAAGCAAAATGAGCTAAAAATTTGGAGCAAAGTGCTATATGTGCTGGTATAAAATGTAGTATAATTATATATAAATGAAAGAAGAAGGGTAAAGCACATAGGAGGAATAGAGATGAAATGCCCATATTGCGGATGTAATGAAAGCAAGGTAGTTGACTCAAGACCCGCTGATGAGTATACTGTTATAAGACGCCGGAGAGAATGTGAAAGCTGTTCTAAGAGATTTACAACATATGAAAAGGTAGAAGAAATGCCTTTAATAATAGTAAAACGGGATGGCAGCAGAGAGCTTTATCAAAGAAGCAAGATTGTAAACGGCATCATTAAAGCCTGTGAAAAACGTCCGGTATCTGTCAAGGACATTGAAGAAATGGCAGATAATATTGAAAAAGAGTTATATAATTCTATGGATAAAGAAATCGAAAGCAAAAGAATAGGTGAAATGGTGATGGCCATATTAAGGAAAGTAGATGATGTTGCCTATGTTCGTTTTGCTTCTGTTTACAAACAATTCAAAGATATTAACACTTTCATGGAAGAACTCAATAAATTGATAAAAGAAAACTCAAAATGATGATAAAAGATATTGACATATGGAAAATATGCAATTATAATTAAATCATACTAATTAAGTCGGAATTAAATATATATAAAGGCAATGAATGGAAAGTGTAGGTAGTAAAGATACTTTTTCAGAGAGAGATGGTCATGGCTGAAAGCCATCTTAAAAGTATTTACCGAAAGTGCGTCCAGGAGCTTTAGGCTGAATTATAGTAGGCCGTTACGGCAGCAACCGTTAAGTTGCATGGGTATGATGGTACCCTAAGAGCAATAATAAGAGTGGAACCGCAGAATAATACTGCCTCTTAATAGGAGTTTCTCCTGTTAAGAGGTTTTTAAATTTTAAAATAATAAAAAAAGGAGTGTAGCAATGTTTAAAACATTAAAAGAAGACATAGCTGTAGTAATGGAAAGAGATCCGGCTGTAAAAAGCAAATTGGAAGCTCTACTATGCTATCCGGGACTCCACGCTATAATTATGTACAGAATAGCCCATTTTTTCTATAAGAAAAGAATGTTTTTAATAGCAAGGATTATATCCCAGATAGCCAGATTTTTTACAGGGATAGAAATCCATCCAGGAGCTGTTATAGGCAGAAGATTGTTTATTGATCACGGAATGGGAATAGTAATAGGAGAAACAACAGAAATAGGAGATGATGTAACTCTATACCAGGGAGTTACTCTCGGAGGTACTGGCAAAGATAAAGGGAAAAGGCATCCTACAATTCATAATAATGTTACCATAGGCTCAGGAGCAAAAATACTGGGACCTATAACTATAGGAAGCAATGCAAAGATTGGAGCAGGTGCTGTGGTTTTGAGATGCGTACCGCCTAGCACAACAGCAGTAGGAGTTCCGGCTCATACAGTCAGAAAAACAAATGAAATGGTAAAGATTGATTTAAATCATACAGATTTACCAGATCCAATTGAAAATAGAATAAAAGAACTTGAAGAAAGAATAAAGAATCTGGAAGAAGAATTGTTGAATTTTACAGAAGACTTGAAAAAAACAAGTTGATTACTAATGAGGATAAAGGCTAATATTATATTATTGATGGAATAATAATATTATGTTAGCTTGGAGTGAATGGTAGATATGGCATTTAAGATTAATAGGCAAGGAAATTTAATATACCTTACTGTCCCCGAATTTTCAGATACGGGGATAGTAAGGCATTGTTTTACTACAAAGCAAGGGGGAGTAAGCAAAGGTATTTATGCTTCTTTGAATACTTCTCCTTTTAAAGACGAACCCATAGAAGTAACAAACAAGAATCTGGATATAGTGTGCAGCGCAATAGGTGTAGACTATAGAAAGCTTGTGATGTCAAAACAAGTTCATGGAGACAATGTGTTAGTCGTTGATGAAAACTTCTTGAAAGTAAAATCATCCAATAATCAACCAAGTCAAGGATATGATGCCCTCATAACAAATCTGCCTAAAGTTCCGCTTATGACTTTTTATGCTGATTGCGTACCAATCTTTCTTCTTGATCCGGTCAACAAAGCCATTGGTCTTGTGCATTCAGGATGGAGAAGTACAGTATTGCATATTGTACAGAAAACAATTGAGAAAATGAAAAATGTTTATAATACAAATCCTGAGCATCTATTGGCAGCCATAGGACCTTCTATTGAAAGAGATTGCTTTGAAGTTGATGAAGATACGGTAGAAAAATTCAGGGACAGCTTTAATGATTATAATGATATTATTTTTCCAAAGGAAAATGGAAAATACTTAATCGACTTATGGCTGGCCAATAAGAAGTTGTTGCTGGAGTCAGGGGTTATGCAGGAGAGAATTAATGAAAGTAAAATGTGTACAAGATGTAATAGCGAGCTTTTCTTTTCACACAGGAGGGATAAAGGACGAAACGGCAGCATGTCAGCCATTATGGAGCTGATTTATTAAATTGGAGGTTAGATGATGAAAGTACTTGTTATCGAAGATGATTACGGTATTCAAGAGCTTTTAAGATATAATCTGGAAAACAATGGATATAAGGTTATTATAGCTGACAATGGCGATGAAGGTTATAATTTGACGCTGAAAGAGTTACCGGATATAATCCTTCTTGATCTTATGATACCTGGCATAGATGGGCTTGAGCTGTGCAAAAAGATAAGGATGAATGAGGTCACCAGAAAAATACCAATTATTATGGTTACCGCAAAAAGCGAGGAACTGGATAAAATATTGGGGCTGGAACTAGGAGCCGATGATTATGTAACCAAACCTTTCGGCGTCAAAGAGCTTATTGCAAGAATAAGGACTGTGATGCGAAGGGTGAAAAATGAAGAAAGGCCATCTCTTGAGCCAGAAAAAGCAAATAGAATAAAATTTGGAAATCTTGAAATTGATAAAGACAAATATGAAGTGAGAATCGATGGAAAGAAGATAGTACTAACATTGAAAGAATTTGAACTTCTTAAAATAATGGCTGAAAATCCTGGTAGAGTAATGACAAGAGATTTCCTTCTTGATGCTGTATGGGGATATGAATATGGAGGAGAGACCAGAACCATTGATGTTCATATTAGAAATCTAAGAAGGAAGCTTTGGGGAGATAATGAGGAAGGAATGATACAAACTGTAAGAGGCGTAGGTTACAAATTTGAAGATCAAGGTGACTTGAAATGAGTAAGAAGATATTCCTTTCTCTCCTTTATGTGCTCCTCATAGGTTTTACCATCAGCGGCATATTATCATATAACACCATTAGGGCAACATACAATAGCGTTGTAGAAGACAAGCTTATATCCAATGCTCATTTAGCTGCTGAATTGATTGTTGAGCGGTTAAAGAGTCAAGGTTTTGAAAATATTGATGAGTTTATAAAGCAAATACGAACATATGATGAAATTAGAATAACGCTGATCAATTCAAATGGTGATGTTATAGCAGATACCGATGAAGATATATCAAAGATGGATAATCATAAAGATAGACTGGAAGTTAAAAAAGCAATTTCAGGCGGCCATAGTATAGAGAAAAGATATAGTGATACTATAAAGGCTGATTATCTGTATTATGCTATGCAAGTAATATTTCAGAATAATGATATTATAGTTGTGAGATTATCAATGCCTTTATATGATATTGAAATGATCATAAGAAAGTATTTGTATAATTTATTACTTGCCTTTGTTTTAGGGTTAACTATAGCTTTGATTATTGGGTATATCTCTTCAAGAAGAATTGTAAAACCTTTACTAAAAATTACAGAGACATCTGAAGAAATTGCTGAAGGGAATTTTAGCATTAAGCTGAAGATTGGCGGGAAAGATGAGATAAGTAAGTTAGCAGAGACAATAAACTATATGTCTCAACAGCTTCAGTATTACATAAATGGATTAAATACAAGAAATAAGGAAATGGAAGCAATACTCAGCAGCGTTGCCAGCGGAATAATAGCCATAGATAATAATCAAAGGATACTTTTTATTAATAAAAAGGCAACAGAAATGTTAAACATTGAAGATGAAGAGCTGGCAGGAAGGCAACTGATATTTGTATTGAGAAATCACCAAATACAAGAGTTCTTAGGTGATGTTCTGGAGAATAAAATTTACAAAGAAACAGAGATTACATTGAATTATCCTCAAGAAAGAATAATTCGGTTATATACAAACCCTATTTTGGAGAGGGATGGATTATATCCTATTGGTATTATCATTGTGCTTCAAGATATAACCCATGTAAGGAAGCTGGAAAGAGTAAGAAGTGAGTTTGTAGCCAATGTATCTCATGAGTTAAAAACTCCTTTAACTTCAATTAAAGGTTTTATCGAGACATTGAAGGAAGGAGCTATAAAGGATGAAAAGGTAGCTTCTAGATTTATTGATATAATTGATGCAGAGTCAGACAGACTTGTTCATTTGATAAATGATACTTTGCTTCTATCGGAGTTGGAGAGCAAGGAAGAGGAGAAATCAAAGGAAAGGATTGAGTTAGAATCAGTTATTGATGATATAATTCTTCTGTTTAAGCCAAAAGCAGAAAGCAAAAGAATAACAATAGAGAAGGATGTTGAAGAAAACATTGGATATATAAATGGGAGCAAGGATCAATTCAAGCAGATGCTGATAAATATTATTGATAATGCAGTAAAATACACAAAGGAAGAAGGAAGAGTCATAATAAAAGGATACCTGGAAGAGAGCAAAAAAGTGATTTCAATTGAAGATACAGGTATAGGAATACCAGAAGAGGATTTGCCTAGAATCTTTGAACGATTTTATAGAGTGGATAAGTCCAGGTCCAAAATAGGTGTAAGCGGAACCGGATTAGGTTTATCCATTGTAAAGCATATAGCCATAAATATGGGTGCAGAGATATCCGTAGAAAGCAAAATCGGTAAAGGTACAAAGTTTATATTAACATTTCACGGTGAGAAAGAGGAGCTATGATGATTAGCTCTTTTTTTATGGGATTTTACATGGATTTTACAATATTATAATAGGCATTTAACAAGACCAGCTTAGTATGGAGATGTAATAAATAAGAGGAGGAAGAAAAAGTTGAGTAATAAAAGTATAAAGAGTATTTTACTTTTGATTATTGCAATGGCAGTAGTAATATCAGGATGCACAAGTCATGAACAAATGTCTCAAAAGGACAAGCAGAGCATTTTAATTAATGGCTCCACTTCAGTACAACCCTTAGTAGAAGAATTGGCGGCAGCGTATAAAGAAATAAATCCATATGCAACTATAGATATACAATCCGGTGGTTCAGGAGTAGGAATCAAATCAGCGATAGATGGTGTAGTTGACATAGGAATGTCTTCAAGGGAATTGAAAACTGATGAAAAGATATTGAAAGAATTCAGAATTGCCACTGATGGGATTGCTGTTATATTAAACTCTCAAAATCCAGTAAATGATTTGACTCTTGAACAGCTTAGAAAGATTTATGCCGGGGAAATAACCAACTGGAAAGAGGTTGGTGGAAATGACGGAGCTATAACTGTTGTAACAAGGGAAGAAGGCTCAGGAACCAGAGGAGCATTTATGGAGCTTATTGGTTTAGAGATGTTGTCATCTTTGGCCATAACACAAGGTTCTACAGGGGCGGTTATGACTACTGTAACAAGTGATGCAAATTCCATAGGGTATGCATCTTATGGAAGTGTTAAGGATAATACTGATCTAAAAGTCATAAGCATAGATGGAACTATATGCAATGAAGAAAACATACATGCCGGCAAATATAAGATTTCAAGACCATTTTTAATGGTAACTAAAGATGAACCAACAGGACTTGCTAAAGATTTTATTGATTTTATACTTAGTGACGAAGGCCAGCAGATAGTTGAAGAAAACAATTATCTGAAAATTAAGAGATAGTGATTTTTCAGAAGGGAAAGTGCTAAATGAGATTAGGAGAAAAAATCACTGTAAAATTGCTTCTAGCTTGTGCTGGCATAAGCATATTGGGAATTGTTCTTATTGCAGTATTCATTTTTAAAGAAGGATGGTCAATTATAGGAAAGACAGGTATTATAGATTTTCTGTTTGGCGATCAATGGGCTCCCACCAATGGGATATATGGAATTTTTCCTATGATTCTAGGTTCTATTTATGTCACAATTGGCGCTTTGATAATAGGGGTGCCAATAGGAGTTGGTTGTGCCATATATCTTGCCGAAATTGCACCTTCAAGGCTTTCAGCAATTATTAAGTTAGGAGTTGAAATATTAGCAGGTATACCTTCAGTAATTTATGGTCTATATGGTATGACAACAATAGTTCCTATCATAAGAAATATATTTAATAACCAGGGATTCAGTATTCTTGCAGGCAGTATAGTTCTTGGAATAATGATACTGCCTACCATTATAAACATATCAAAGGATTCTATTGAAGCAGTACCAAAAGAGTATAAGGAAGGTTCTCTAGCCTTGGGGTCATCTCACTGGCAGGCTATTATAAAGGTCATACTTCCTGCAGCCAGGTCAGGAATAGTTGCATCTATAATGTTGGGAATGGGGAGAGCCGTAGGAGAAACCATGGCAGTAATAATGATAACAGGTAACAGCACATTAATACCTGAAAGTATTTTGTCGCCTGTAAGAACTCTTACAGGAAATATTGGAATTGAAATGGGATATGCCAGTGGAGAACATCAAAAGGCATTATTTGCAACAGGTATAGTGTTATTCGTTTTCATTATGATTTTAAATCTTATGGCTAAGTTAATGCCCAACAAGGTAGGTGAGTAGATTGAACGAGATTAAGAAAATAAATAATTCAAGAATAGCAGAAAGGATGGCTTTTTCTTTATTATGGATGTTTTCAATGCTGACAGTAATAGTTCTAGCTCTTATTGTAAGCGATATTATTATAAAAGGGCTGCCTCACATAAGCTTAAGCTTTTTATTGGAAGAGCCAAGAAAAATGGGAAAGTCAGGAGGCATTTTTTCAGTAATAGTATCCACCTTTTATATTGTTGTTTTGTCAGCACTTTTTGCAGCTCCAATAGGTGTTGCTGCTTCAGTATATTTGACTGAGTATGCAAAAGAGGGACCTTTACTAAGAATTATAAGATTTGGAACTGAAGCATTGGCAGGAGTTCCATCAATAATTTACGGTTTGTTTGGTTATTCATTTTTTGTAGTTTTTCTAGGACTAAAATACTCCATATTATCAGGGGCACTGACTCTAACGCTAATGATATTGCCTATTATAGTAAGGACATCTGAGGAAGCTATTAAGGCTGTGCCAAGGGCATATAAAGAAGGTAGCCTGGCATTGGGAGCTACGAAACTTCAGACCATTAGAAAAATTGTAATACCTTCTGCAATGCCGGGTATTTTGACAGGATTAATACTGGGTATAGGCAGGGTTGTAGGCGAAAGCGCTGCAGTTATATATACTGCAGGAAGTTCTTTAGGTGTGCCGAAATCTATTTTAAGACCTGGCAGAACTTTATCAGTCCATCTTTATACTTTAGCTTCAGAAGGTTTATCTACAGAAAATACCTATGCAACAGCTGTAGTTCTTATAGCTTTGGTATTCATCATTAATTTTACAGCTAATACATTGATAAATAAGATTTATATTGCCAGAAGGAGATAGGAAATCCATGGAGAGCATAAAAATAAGGGTGAAAGATATAAATTTATATTATGGAAATCATCATGCATTAAAAAATATAAGCATTGATATATATGACAAAGCTGTAACTGCTTTAATCGGTCCTTCAGGATGCGGGAAATCAACCTTCCTGAGATGCTTAAACAGAATGAATGATTTAATTCCCAATGTGAAAATAGATGGAGAAATTCAAATAGCAGGTAATGATCTTAGTAAATATGATGTTATTCTCCTGAGAAAAAAGGTTGGAATGGTGTTTCAGAAACCAAATCCCTTTCCAATGTCTATATATGAAAATATAGCTTATGGTCCCAAAATACATGGTATCAAGAGTAAAAGCAAACTTGATGATATAGTAGAGAAAAGCTTGAGGGAAGCAGCTTTATGGGATGAAGTAAAAGACAGGCTGAAGGCTAATGCTTTAGGTTTATCCGGGGGTCAGCAGCAAAGACTCTGCATAGCAAGGACTACTGCTGTAGAGCCTGAGGTTCTGCTTATGGATGAACCCACTTCCGCATTGGATCCTGCTTCAACCATAAAAATTGAAGATATGATGGAGAGTTTGAAAAAGCAATATACAGTTATTATAGTAACACATAATATGCAGCAGGCAGGTAGAATATCAGATTTTACAGCATTTTTTCTAAATGGAGAGCTTATTGAATATGACAAGACAGAGAAAATATTTTATAAACCGAGGGACAAGAGAACAGAAGATTATATAACTGGCAGGTTTGGTTAAAATTTAGTAGGAGGTATAGCAATTAATGCCTAGAAACCATTTTGACAATGAATTACAGGAACTTGTAAAAGATATGATCAAAATGAGCAGCGTCGTAGAGGATGCATTGTCTTATTCCATAAAAGCATTGAAAAAACAGGACATAGAACTAGCTGATAAAGTAATAGCACAGGATGATTTGGTAGATAAAATGGAGTTGGAGATAGAGGATAAATGTCTGAGACTTATTGCGCTGCAGCAGCCTATTGCAAAGGATCTGAGAATCATTGCCACTGCATTGAAGATAGTGACGGATTTGGAAAGGATAGCAGATCATGCAGTTGATATAGCAAGGATTACGAAAAGGTTATCCGGTGAAAAGTATATAAAAGAATTAATAGATATACCAAGGATGGCCCATATAGTTACTGGTATGGTTAAGGACAGCATAGATGCATATGTGAGACAAGATGTGGATAAAGCAAGAGAAGTATCCATGAGAGATGATGAAGTAGATGGTCTTCACTCTCAGATTTTCAGAGAGTTGCTTTTACTTATGATGGAGGATCCAAGAAAGATAAATCAAAGTACTTATTTTCTATTCATAAGTCAAAGCATCGAGAGAATAGCAGATCATGTCACAAATATCTGTGAGTGGATTATATATGCAGTGACAGGTGAGCATGTGGATTTAAATGAATAGTATTGAGTTAAGCAGGTTTGTACTTATTATATACAGAATACAGACCTGTTTTTTTATGGCTAAAATAATGTTGTGCTTAATGTTGCCAATGGTTATAATATATAAATAGTATGAAAAGGCAGGAGGAAAAAATATGCCATGCTGCAGCATTAACATAAAGGATGTAGTAAAAGATAGTATTGCTGATGAATTAGGAATACAAAAAGGTGATAAGCTTTTAAGCATAAATGGTGAACAAGTAAATGATATAATAGAGTATAAGTATTTAATAAGCGATGAGTATCTGGTTGTAGAAATAGAAAAGCCAGATGGTGAAATATGGGAACTGGAAATAGAAAAGGATTATGATGAAGATTTGGGATTGATATTTGAAGGAATAATTGACAAGCCTAAATCCTGTCATAATAAGTGTATATTCTGCTTTATAGATCAGTTGCCAAAGGGTATGAGAAAAACGTTATATTTTAAGGATGATGACACAAGGTTGTCATTTCTTCAGGGCAATTTCTTAAGCTTAACCAACATGAAGGATGAGGATATTGATAAGATTATAAGATTCAGGATCAGCCCTATTAATATATCCATTCATACAACTGATATGGAACTGAGAAAGAAAATGCTTAATAATAAAAATGCGGTTAAGCTCCTTGACTACATGAGAAAGCTAAAAGAAGGCAATATAGAAATGAAGGGGCAGATAGTGCTATGTCCTGAGATAAATGACGGTGAGCATCTGGATAAAACCATTAAGGATTTATACGACTTTTATCCTCAGCTAAGCTGTGTTGCCATCGTGCCGGTAGGGTTAACCAAATACAGGGAAGGATTATTCCCGCTTAAGCAGTATAATGAAAGCACAGCTGCGCAGGTTATAGAACAGGTGGAGGCAATGCAGAAATTCTATCTGAATAAAATAGGTACCAGATTTGTATTCGTATCAGATGAATTTTACCTTATTGCCAAAAGGCCAGTACAGCCCTATGATAACTATGAGGGATTTTCTCAAATAGAAAATGGTGTGGGAATAATTTCACTATTTAATGCTGAACTTGATGCTTCATTGGAAAGAATCAAGCAATATGAAAAAGTGTCGGGAGAGGGCACCATAGTGACCGGAGAATACGCCATGCCAATTTTGCAAAAGGCCTGTGATAAGATAATGAACAAAATACCTGGCCTTAATCTTAATGTCATAGGAATAAAGAATGAATTTTTTGGTTCATCTGTAAAAGTATCTGGACTTGTAACTGCAGGAGATATAATATCTCAAATGAAAGGCAAGAATATTTCAAGATATATATTCATACCTGATAATATGCTGCGAAAGGGAGACCTGGTCTTTTTGGATGATTTGACAATAAAGGATATAGAGAAAGAACTGGATGTAAAAGTTATTGTATGCAAACAAGACGGCAGCGATTTAGTTGAAAATATTCTTAAATACTGTAGATAGAAATGGAGGTTTTACAATGGCAAAACCTGTTGTGGCAATTGTAGGAAGGCCAAATGTGGGTAAATCAACACTTTTTAATAGAATTGCAGGCAAGAGAATATCCATCGTGGAAGATGTTCCAGGAGTTACAAGGGATAGAATATATGCAGAGGCAGAGTGGCTGGGAAGAACATTTATAATGATTGATACTGGAGGATTGGAGCCTTATGCTGAGGACATTATAATGCAGCAGATGAGAAGGCAGGCAGAGATGGCAATAGAAACAGCCAATGTAATAATTTTCGTGGTGGATGGACAGGAGGGCGTAACAGCCACTGACCAAGAAGTAGCCAATATGCTGAGAAAAACAAACAAGAAAGTCATATTGGCATGTAATAAGATTGATTCACCAAAATATAAGGATAATATATATGAATTTTATAATTTAGGTATTGGTGAACCGATAGGCATTTCTGCAGGTCAGGCATTAGGATTGGGAGATTTGCTGGACGAAGTGGTAAGCGGTTTCCCAAATGAGGATGAAGAGGAATATGACGATTTTACAATAAAGGTTGCATTAGTGGGCAGACCAAATGTTGGAAAATCATCTATAATAAATAAAATTCTGGGAGAAGAAAGAGTTATAGTAAGCAATATCCCTGGTACTACAAGAGATGCCATAGATACTCCCTTTGAAGCTGATGGTCAGAAATATGTACTGATTGATACAGCAGGCATGAGGAAAAAGGGTAAAATAAATGAAGCTATTGAAAGGTACAGTGTAATTAGATCTCTTACAGCTATTGAAAGATCAGATGTCTGCATATTGGTAATTGACGGAGAGACTGGTGTAACAGAGCAGGATAGTAAGATAGCAGGATATATTCATGAGCAAGGAAGAGGAGCAATAATAGTTGTAAACAAATGGGATTTAGTAGAAAAAGATGATAAGACCATGAATAGATATAAAGAGAATATATTAAAAGAATTATCTTTCATGAGCTACGCACCTATATTATTTGTATCTGCTCTGACCGGACAACGAATTCCGAAAATATTGGAGATGGTGGATTTTGTTTCAAATCAGCATGCAATGAGAATCCAGACAGGATTGCTCAATGATGTGATCAATGAAGCAGTGCTGATGAATCAGCCAATGGTATCAGGAGGCAGGAGATTGAATATACTCTATTGCACTCAGGTTTCTGTTAAACCTCCTACATTCGCTATATTTGTTAACGACCCTGAGCTTATGCATTTTTCTTATGAGAGGTATCTGGAGAATCAAATTAGGAAATCATTTGGTTTCCAGGGGACACCAATAAGATTTTTGATCAAAGGAAAAAGCAAACAATAGGGGGATATAGTTAATGTCAGTAAAATTAATAATCATTAGTTTTATAGCCTATTTCTTGGGAAATATTTCGGCTTCCTACATGGTTGCCAAATACTTCAAAGGGATTGACATAAGGAAGTATGGCAGCGGCAATGCCGGAGCAACCAATGTTTTCAGGACTCTGGGTGCAAAGGCTGGCTTACTTGCTTTTTTAGGGGATGCATTGAAGGGTGCTGTTGCAGTAGTAATAGGGCATTTAATTGGAGGAGAAAATGGGCAAGTGGCGGCAGGACTTTTCGTGGTAGTTGGACATAACTGGCCTGTATTGCTAGGCTTTAAAGGCGGAAAAGGAATTGCTACAACCATAGGAGTCATGATTGCCATAAATCCTTTGATGGTAGCTGCAATAGTACCAATAGGAATAGTAATAATAATTATAACTAAATATGTATCGTTGGCTTCTATATTGGGTATGACGATTTTCCCCTTGCTAATGCTGGCTACAGGTCAGCCGCGAAACCTGGTTGTATTCAGCTTCTTGCTGTCTGCTATGGCAATATATAAGCATAAATCAAATATCGTAAAACTCTTAAATGGCACCGAATCAAAGCTAGGTGAGAAGGCTAAGAAAATTTAGGAGGGATAAAATTGTGTAAGATTTCTATAATAGGTTCTGGCAGCTGGGGTACAGCCAATGCCATTTCCCTTGCAAGTAAAGGCTTGGATGTGAAGCTGTGGGTAAGAAACAAGGAATTATTAAATGTCATAATGGAAGAGAGAGAGAATACCACATATTTACCAGATGTTAAGCTTCCAGACAACATTATAGCCACAAATGATTTGGAATACTGCTGCAAAAACTCAGATATTATCGTATTGGGCACTCCATCCCATGCTGTAAGGGATACAGTGCAGAATATAAGAGGGTACATAAACAAAGACCAATACATAGTCAATCTTGCAAAGGGAATAGAAAATGACAGCTTGTGCAGAATGTCAGAGATAATAGAGGAATACTTGCCCCATAATCCCATAGCAGTATTATCAGGGCCTAATCATGCAGAAGAAGTTGCTAGAAAATTGCCCTCCGCTACAGTTGTATCATCTAAGTTTAAAAGGGTTGCCGAATACATTCAGGATACTTTTATGACTCCCTGGTTTAGAGTATACATAAATCCTGATATCGTAGGTGTTGAATTAGGTGGAGCTTTAAAAAATATTATAGCTTTGGGCGCCGGAATCTCAGATGGATTAGGATTTGGAGACAATACAAAAACAGCGCTTATGACAAGAGGTATAGTTGAGATTGCCAGACTTGGTGTTGCTATGGGAGCGCGGCAAAGCACTTTCAGCGGATTATCCGGCGTTGGAGACTTAATTGTTACTTGCACCAGCATGCACAGCAGAAACAGAAGAGCCGGAATAGCTATAGGACAGGGGAAATCCTTAGAAGAAGTATTGAGCTCAACAAAAATGGTGGTTGAAGGAGTGCGAACAAGTAAGTCGGCCTATCAGCTATCGAAAAAATTGAATATTGAAATGCCGATAACTCAGGAAATATATGGTGTTTTGTTCCAGGGGTTTGATGTGAAAGATTCAGTAATGAAATTGATGATGAGAAACAAAACCCATGAAATAGAAGATCTTATGGAAATGGAACCGGTGGATTGGAAAGATGCTTGATAGGCATCTTTTTTTGTAATATTCTTATCTACTTGACATATATATATAATGCAATAATTGAAGGTTATAACCTTTGAGAGGGGGTAAAATCGTGGAAGAATTTGATTTATATCGAAATATTGCCGAAAGAACCGAAGGAAGCATATACATAGGTGTAGTTGGGCCAGTGCGCACAGGTAAATCTACCTTTATTAAAAGATTTATGGATTTGCTTGTTATACCCAATATTGAAAATGAATACAAAAGAGAAAGAACTAAGGATGAATTGCCGCAAAGCGCTAATGGCAGGACAATAATGACTACTGAGCCCAAATTTGTACCTAACGAAGCTGTAGAAATGACTCTTGAAGGCAATGCAAAGTTCAAAGTGAGACTTGTAGATTGTGTAGGATATCTGGTCGAAGGCGCCATGGGACATCTGGAAGAAGGAAATCCGAGAATGGTTAATACTCCTTGGTTTGACAATGTAATCCCATTTGAGGATGCAGCTGAAATAGGAACAAAAAAAGTAATAAATGATCATTCTACTATTGGCTTAGTAGTTACTACTGATGGGACTATAACGGATATTCCAAGAAGAAATTACATACAAGCTGAAGAAAGAGTAATAGATGAACTCAAGCGAATAAATAAACCTTTTGTAATAATTTTGAACTCTGCTAAGCCGGAAAGCCCGGAAGCTGAGGAGTTAAGGCAATCACTAGAGGCTAAATATGAAATGCCGGTTTTGCTGGTTGATTGCCTCAACATGGAAATGAGAGATATAAATAATATATTAACTAAAGTATTATTTGAATTCCCAATAAGAGAATTGAATTATCATATGCCAAGATGGATAGATTCTTTGGAAAACGATCACTGGCTGAAAAAGGAGATAATAGATGGAATCATAAACAGCACAAAGGATATCTATCGAATCAGAGAGGTTGCTTCCTCTACTGAAAATCTATCATCTATCGAAAGCCTGGAAAGCGCCAGCGTCAGAGATATGGATCTGGCAAAAGGAACTGCAGATATTAAATTCAATCTGAAGGAAGGATTATTCTATCGCATACTGGGAGAGGTATCCGGATATGGAATAGAAGGAGATCATCAGCTTGTTTCCTTAATGAGAGAGCTTGCAAATGCAAAGAGAGAATATGACAAGATAAAAGATGCCATAAGGGATGTAAAAGAAGTAGGTTATGGAGTTGTAGCCCCTTCTGTAGATGATATAAAACTGGAACAGCCGGAGATTGTGAAGCATGGTGGAAGATTCGGAGTAAGACTTCGCGCCAGCGCCCCATCATTGCATATCATAAAAACAAACATAGAGACAGAGGTATCTCCAATAATAGGTACTGAAAAGCAAAGCGAAGAGTTTGTAAGATATTTCATGGATGAGTTTGAAAGCAATCCAGAAAGAATATGGGAAACCAATGTATTCGGTAAACCATTGTATGACATGGTGAAAGAAGAATTGCAAAGCAAGTTGTATAAAATGCCTGATGATATTCAAGGCAAGATGCAGTTGACTCTTGAGAAAATAGTAAATGACAATAAAGGAAGTATAATATGTATTATTATATAATTTTTTAAATTAAAAGCTCGATTCCGAGCTTTTTGTTTTATAACAACTTATTGGAGTTATCTATTTAAAGAAGTCTTATGGAGAAGGTTACAAAAATAACATTAAAGCAGAGAAAAAATCTGAATATTTAGAAGGTAAAATTAATTTTATATAGAATATATAATTAAGAAGCAAAAAAATAATTAGGTGTTTCATGACACTACTACTTTGTTAATCATACTAACGTTAACAAAATCTAGTAGAAAATGATGTTGTTTTCTACTAGATTTTTTTATACTATTTATTTAGTATTAACAAAGATGAACTATAATACGAGGAGGGAAATAATGAGAAGAAGACTTTTTCTAATCACCCTGTCAATGTTGATCATCATGAGCCTTTTGTTTGCTGCTTGTGCACCTAAGACAAGCAATAACGGAGGAACAGAGTCAGAAGGCACTGAGAATAAAAAAGAAGAAATGGTGCTGAACTTTAGCCTGGATGCTGAACCTCCACAATTGGATCCGCAAAAAGGAAGTGATTTAACATCCATTTTTGTGCTAGGCCATGTTTTAGAAGGATTGACAAGAGTCTATGACGGTAAGATCCAACCAGGAATGGCAGAAAACTGGGAAGTGTCTTCAGATGGTCTTACTTACACCTTCCATTTAAGAGATGCTAAGTGGAGCGATGGAGTACCAGTAACTGCACAGGATTTTGAATACAGTATACTAAGACTTCTTGATCCAAATACTGCAGGGGCTTATTCTGAAATAATGGGTTTCTTAATCAAAAACGGTGAGAAGTTCTACAAAGGTGAAGCAGATAAAAGTGAAGTAGGAGTAAAAGCTATAGATGAAAAAACTCTGGAAATTCAATTGGAAGCTCCAACAGGATATTTCCTGAGAGTTTTAGGATTCCTGCCTTATTGGCCGTCACGTAGCGATATAGTTGAAAAGTTTGGTGAAGCATTTTCTTCTGAAGCTGATAAAATGGTTTATAATGGACCATTTATCATAAAAGAATGGAAGCATGAAGAAGGTATTGTTTTAGCAAAAAACGAAAATTATTGGGATAAAGATAAGATAAAAGCTGATATTATAAATGTATATATAATTCCAGATCCTAAAACAGCTTTAAATATGTTTGAAACTGGAGAAATTCTCGCTGCTAATATACCTGCAGATATGACAGATCTCTACATTCAAAATGGAACCGCTAAGTTCTTTCCATCTGGTGGATCATACTATCTGCAATTTAACTT
>Ga0134092_1000761_pt1 | contig 30952 bp, 30 predicted proteins | sample 3_6taG_FD_94454 | JGI IMG/M metagenome (GOLD analysis project Ga0134092, IMG submission 94454) | Switchgrass degrading microbial communities from high solid loading bioreactors in New Hampshire, USA - 3_6_20_6_A3 metaG | ecosystem: Engineered > Bioreactor > Semi-continuous > Anaerobic >... | reverse complement strand
GATGACGCCCAATCCCAAGCTGCGGGAAGCTAGGGTTGAACGAGCCGCCTTAATTAGGCAGCTAATGCAAAATTATCTTCTGCGTTTATATTTAAGTTTCCAGCTTTTAACGTGGTTGCCGGAATCCACGGCTCGCTATTTCAGCCCTCGATACCCCCGTCGAAACCATTACGCCCCCGATTAATAATCCTTGCCTCTGAAGCTTCTTTCAATATCTCTCTTGGCGTCTCTTTCTGCTATGGCATGGCGTTTGTCATGAAGCTGCTTTCCTTTTGCCACTGCCAGTTCAACTTTTACAAGACTGCCTTTAAGATAAACGCTCAGAGGTACAAGGGTGTAACCTTTTTGCTGTATATATCCAATAAGCTTGTTTATTTCGTATCGATTGAGCAATAATTTTCTAGTTCTCATCGGGTCTTTATTAAATATATTGCCTTTTTCATATGGGCTTACATGCATGTTATATACAAAAACCTCACCTTTATGAATTCCTGCATAGCTGTCTTTCAGGTTCACCTTGCCTTGTCTTATGGATTTGACTTCGGTGCCGAAAAGCTCTATGCCTGCTTCGTAGGTTTCTTCTATAAAATAGTCATGTCTGGCTTTTTTATTCTGCGCTAATATTTTAATATTATCTTTGCCCATATCATTACCACCCGAATCAAACTGTAAATCTATTATATAGACCAAAGATTAAATTGTCAACTTTCTTAGTTTATCATAAACGAGTTGTAATGACAATGTAATATTTTTATCATTCTGCCAGTACAAAGTCTATGCTTCGGTTGGCCATATCTACAGAAAGCACTTTTATTCTTACAGTGTCTCCAATTCTATAGATCTTTCGCTTTCTTTCTCCTATCATCACATGGTTGACTTCATCAAAGGAATAGAAGTCGTCCTCCATGTTGCTTACATGCACCATTCCTTCTATTGTGTTTTCCAATTCCACAAACATGCCGAAGGATGTTACACCTGATATGATACCGTCATATTCTTCACCAATTCTATCCAGCATATATTCAGCCTTTTTGAGATCTTCAACTTCCCTTTCAGCTTCATCTGCAGTTCTTTCTCTGATTGATGATTGTTCAGCAATACCTGGTATCATCTCTTTCAATTGCTTAATCCTATTTGGTGTAAGCTTTCCATGAATATCTTCCTTAATTATTCTATGAATCATCAAGTCAGGATATCTCCTAATTGGTGAAGTAAAGTGACAATAATATTTTGATGCAAGTCCAAAATGGCCTAAACTTGCCCCATCATATCTGGCCTTACTCAAAGATCTTAACATGAGGGTGCTTATCAGTCTCTCTTCCCTTTTACCTGTTATTTTTTCCAAAAGCTGCTGCAATGCCTTTGGATGGATATCATCAGCACCTTTAATGCTATATCCAAAATTATGCACTAATTGATTAAGAGACATTATTTTCTCCGGATCCGGATCTTCATGTACTCTGTAGACAAAGGGCAGTTCTTTCCAATACATGTGTTCTGCTATGGTTTCATTACATACTATCATAAATTCTTCAATTATTTTTTCCGAAACTCCCCTCTCATAGGGTCTTATATCTATTGGCTTGCCCTTATCATCCAATATAATCTTTGTCTCCTGGAAATCAAAGTCTATGCTTCCTCTTAGATTTCTCTTCTTGCGAAGAATATTCATGAGCTTTTCCATGTTTTTGAAAATTTCTACCAAATCCTTGTACCTTTCTTTAACTTCCTCATCATCGTCTTCAAGAATCTTGTTAACATTTTTGTATGTCATTCTTTCTGTTGTTCTTATTACACTTTCATATATGTCATATCTTACTACATTGCCTTTACCGTCAATTTCCATGTCACAGCTCAATGTCAGCCTATCAACCTTTGGGTTCAAGCTGCATATTCCATTTGAAAGTCTCCTGGGCAGCATAGGGATTACCCTGTCTACCAGGTACACGCTGGTTCCTCTCTTTAATGCTTCTTTATCCAATGGGCTGTTTTCAAATACATATTGACTTACATCTGCGATGTGCACCCCTAAATAATAGTTGCCGTTTGGCAAAATCTCCAATGATACTGCATCGTCTAAGTCTTTTGCATCTTCTCCATCTATTGTTACAATTACTCTATCTCTTAAATCTCTCCTATTTTTTATTGCTTCAGGCTGAACTTCCTCAGGAATCTTATTGGCTTGAGCTTCCACTTCAGCTGGAAATTCTTCCGGCAGATTATGGCCTCTAATGATGGATAGTATGTCTGTGCCTACATCATCTTTATGTCCCAATATTTCAATTACTTTTCCTTCTGGATTTCTTCTGCCTTCAGGCCAGCGCGTTATTTGGACCACAACCTTGTACCCGTCTTTAGCTCCTCCGAAATCTTCCTGTGATATGAATATATCCTGATATATTCTTACATCATCAGGCACTACAAAACCATATTTTTTGTTTGCTTCGAATGTGCCAACTACCGTTTCATTGGCTCTTTTAAGAATTCTAATGATTTCACCTTCACTTTTTATGGTTCCTAAACTGCCTTTTGTGATTCTGGCAATGACTCTGTCATTATGCATAGCTCCATTCAGATTCTCCAACGGTATGTAGAGGTCTCTTATGTCAGGATTGTCCGGTATAAGGAATCCAAATCCTTTCTTGCTTCCCTGCAGTCTGCCTACTACCAGATTCATCCTTTCTGGCAAACCATATCTTTTCTTTCTTGTCTTAATTATATGCCCTTCGGCTTCCATGTAATTTAGTGTTTCTTCCAGTTCTGTCATCTCTTCTTCTTTAACACCCAATGCTTCTGCCAATTCCTGAAAAAGCATTGGATTATATGCTTCTTCTTTCATATATTCAAGTATTCTATCAAAAAACTTCATTTTTACCCTCCTAGAATCTTTAGTTGCTTTTAAAAAATAATATTCCCAGAATTCATGTACATAAAACATAACTCTGATTTTCTCCATCAAAAATGCAATATACATGGTGTATATTGCATTTTCTGCTTATTTATTCAATTTTATTATATCTTCCACACTTAGTCCAGCTTGTATTATTCCTTTCTTATCTTTTCTTGCAATGCCCACATACTTAAAGAACTTATTATCAATATTTCTGATCTTGAAGTTTTGTGCTATTTCCAAAGAAGGATCGCTGAGAATTTTTCTAAATTCGCCAGCCTGTGTTGTAACATCGTCAGGGAATCTGAAACCTATATTGTCTTCTTGATCGCAATAAACTATAGTTCCATCTTCATCTGTAATTGCTATTGTTGTTATACCTGTCTTTTCAACAAATTCAGTGAGGAATTTATTGCTTAAATTATCAGCAGTTAATTCATCCCTAAGCTTATAACAGCATTCTAATAATCTATTGCTAAGTATTTTTTCAAACTTATCCATAAATATTTTAGATTTATCAGATACATTTTTCAGATCATTGCAAATGCTCATATTGTTATGTTCAAGTTCATTTTGCTCATTAATATCATTCTCTATTGAACTTGATGATTCGATAAAATCACCGAAGAATTCAGATAAACTTTCATTGGCTGAAGCTATTTGCTGAGTTGCAGCAGCTTGCTCATTAATCTTTGTTCCAAATTCCTTGAAGACAGACATGATATAGGATATAAACCCGTCTATCTCATTCATGTAATTCTTAATGTATTTTGCAGAATCATTGCTTTGTGCGCTCATTTGGGTTAATTTCTCAATGCTGCTCATTGCTACATTGGCTTTGTTCTTTATTTCGTTCATCTGCTCATGAATATTTTTTGCAGAATTTGAACTTTCTTCAGCTAGCCTCCTGACTTCATTGGCTACGACTGCAAAGCCTCTTCCCTGCTCCCCCGCTCTAGCTGCTTCAATTGAAGCATTTAGAGATAGAAGATTAATATTTCCAGATAAATCTTCAACAAAATGAGCCATTTCCTGAGCTTTATCAGTTACTTTTACTAAGTCTTCCACTTCTTTGATAAGATTTATCATTGTGCTGCCCATTACTTCCAGTATATCTAAAGCTTTTTCAGTGTTGACCTTTCCTTCATTCACTGACTTTTCCATATTTTTCATTTCTTCTAAAGTACTTTCAGATGCAGCAGCCATATCTGCCTCGCTTGCGGAAATCTGCTGGGATGCACCGGCGGATTCCAAAAGTTTTTCGTGTACGCTCCTGGCTTTTTCATTCAGTTCTGTAATTCTTCGTCTTATGTCTCCCATCCTCTTTTCAGACTTACTGCAGGATTCAGATATTCTTGAAATATTATTTTCTATGTATAACAATGTTTTAAGTATATTGCTTATCCAATCAAGAAGCATGGATGTAATATTATGATATAAAGTTTGTATCTTCCCTTTTATTCCTATTTTATGTGAATAGTTCCCATCGAGTATTTCTTGCAAAGCATTATTAAATTCCTGAGAATTTCCATTTTTACTCTTAAGGATATAAGCAATTAAAGCAAATATTATAAGTGCTTCAATTGCTATTATGGTTATATATAGGTTCAAAAAAACACCCCCATACGACATGTATATACAAAATTATATGTAATATTCTACAATTTTTTTATAATACCTTTATATATTATATACAAAAAATGCCTCTTTCCTAGAGGCTTAACTGATTATATTTTCTAGTGCTTTCGTTATATGAAATTTTGAATCAACTGAAGGATATGAATTGCTCATTTTTAAGATAGCCTATATATGAGGTAGATATAAACGGCCATATTAAGAATGATCAGTATAGGTATTCCTATCCTAAACATAGTTTTCTTTGTCTTGTGGTGGAAGCTTCTCATTCCAAGCATCATGCCCAATGCTCCTCCAACCAGTGAAATAGCAAAGAGAGTCTTTTCTTTTACGCGCCACTTATTTCGAACTGATTTTCTCTTGTCAACAGCCATTATAACATATCCTGCAAGATTAATTATCATGAAATACATAGATATAATTTTAATAAACATATTTACCCCCAATTTAAAAAAATGTTGCTTTGTAACCTGTTCGCTAAGGAAGCCTTTGGTCCCCTTCGATAGCAATTATAAAAGGAGATGCCCCTAAGCATCTCCTTAATTTCAATATTATAGGAACAATGGTGCAAATACCAGAGCAACTATAGTCATAAGCTTGATCAGTATGTTCATGGATGGTCCTGAAGTATCCTTAAATGGATCTCCTACAGTATCTCCAACAACTGCAGCTTTATGAGCTGAGCTGCCTTTTCCGCCATGCTCGCCGGATTCGATATACTTCTTAGCATTATCCCATGCACCACCGGAGTTTGACATCATGATAGCCATCAAAACACCAGTCAACAGAGAACCTGCCAAAAGTCCGCCTAAAGCACCTTTACCAAGGATAACACCTGTTGCTATAGGAACTATTACTGCTAATAGACCAGGCACCATCATTTCCTTTATTGCTGCTGCAGTTGAAATATCAACGCATTTTGCATATTCAGGCTTTCCTGTACCTTCCATTATTCCAGGTATTGTTCTGAACTGTCTTCTTACTTCTTCGATCATGGAGTATGCAGCTTTACCAACTGCTTCCATAGTCAATGCTCCGAATAGGAATGGAAGCATACCGCCTATGAATAAACCAACTATAACATATGGATCCAATAAATCTATTTTATCTAACTCAACTGCTTGTGAATAAGATACGAACAATGCAAGTGCTGTCAAAGCAGCTGAACCTATTGCGAAACCTTTTCCTATTGCAGCTGTTGTATTTCCAACTGAGTCAAGTTTATCTGTAATCTGTCTTACGGATTTAGGCAATTCAGCCATTTCTGCAATGCCGCCAGCATTATCAGATATTGGGCCGTAGGCATCAACTGCAACTGTCATACCTGTAGTAGAAAGCATTCCTACTGCTGCAAGAGCTATACCATACAAGCCACCGAACATATAAGAAATAACTACTGCTGCAGATATGAATACTATAGGTGCAACTGTTGATAGCATTCCAACAGCTAAACCGCTGATTATTGTAGTTGCGGGTCCGGTCTCAGACTGTTGAGCTATTCTCTTAACATATCTATAGTCTCCAGAAGTAAAGACTTCTGTCAAAAATCCAATTATTGATCCTGCAACAACTCCGGCTGTTACAGCAATAAATGGTCCTAAGTTACCAAATAAGTATCTGCTTAAGAAGAAAGAAGCAATTATCACCAGGATTGAGCTTGCATAAGTCCCGTTCATAAGTGCGCTTTGTGGATTTGCTTTCTCTCCTGTTCTCACGAACATAGTTCCTATGATGGAAACTACTATACCTATAGAAGCAAGAACTAATGGGAATAGTACGCCTGCTTCACTTGCGCTTATAAGAGAACCTAATGTAATTGCTGAGATGATTGAGCCTACATAGGATTCAAACAAGTCAGCACCCATACCTGCAACGTCACCAACATTATCGCCAACATTGTCTGCTATAACTGCAGGGTTTCTTGGGTCATCTTCAGGAATTCCTGCCTCTACCTTACCAACCAGGTCTGCACCAACGTCGGCAGCCTTAGTGTATATACCGCCGCCAACACGAGCAAACAATGCGATGGAGCTTGCTCCGAGACCAAAGCCTGTAACTATGTTGGCATCTTTAAATATCATGTACAAAGTTCCAACACCTAATAGTCCAAGTCCGACAACACACATACCCATTACGGCGCCGCCCTTAAACGCGATTCCAAGGGCTTCGTTCTGGCCGTGTTGTGCCGCATTGGCTGTTCGGGCATTAGCCTGGGTTGCAACATGCATTCCAAAAAAACCAGCAAGAATAGAAAAAAGTGCACCTATTACAAAGCAAATTGCAGTAACCCAGCTCTTTAAGAAAAGACCAATTACGACTACCATAACTGCTATAAAGACTGCGAGAACTTTATATTCTCTGAAAAGGAATGCCATAGCACCTTCATGGATATAACCCATGATCTCTCTCATCTTGTCGTTGCCTGGATCCTTCTTCAGTATGCCTGAAGCCAAGATACCGGCAAAGACTAATGCCAGTACTCCTGCTATAGGAGCCAATAACATCAAATCCATTTCTTCTTTAACCTCCTCTTATCTGTCTGTGCTTTCTTTTCTTATGTTTTAATTTGATTTTCTATACATAAATTGACCTGACTATGAGCCAGGCAAATTATTTGTATATACTATTGTGATTTACTATCTCACAGCTACTAAAGCTACGGATAAAATCATGAACAATATAGCTGAAGCAGTAGTCACTTTAGCAAACAAAGCTTCATAGCCCTTGCTTTTTTGCTTACCGAAAAGCTGCTCTGCACCGCCAGCTATTGATCCTGATAACCCAGCACTCTTGCCTGGCTGGAGCAATACACCAGCTATTAGTGAAATACAAACTAGAAACTGTATTATTATTAAGAATGTTCGCATTGTTGCACCTCCCATCATTAGGGTTTAACATAGTAATTTTAGCATAAAGGCTTATAAATTACAATAACAGGGGGATAATTCTTACCCCCTATTATTAATTATTTTTGGACAAATTATTCATTTAAGATTGAAAAATGCATTTTTTCCTGCAAATTTAGCCATTGTTCCTAGCCCTTCTTCAATCCTGAGAAGCTGATTGTATTTCGCAACTCTGTCTGTTCTTGACGGTGCGCCTGTCTTTATCTGCCCAGCATTTACTGCTACCACAAGATCTGCTATAGTCACATCTTCAGTTTCACCTGATCTGTGAGATACTACTGCAGTATATCCTGCTCTATTTGCCATCTGTATTGCGTCTAATGTTTCCGTCAGTGTACCAATCTGATTCAGCTTAATGAGTATTGAGTTGGCAACTCCTCTTTCAATACCCTTTGAAAGCCTTTCTGTATTTGTTACAAATAAATCGTCACCAACAATTTGGATTTTGCTGCCAAGCCTTTCGGTCATAAGCTTCCATCCATCCCAATCTTCCTCAGACAAACCATCTTCTATTGAAATTATTGGGTATCTGCTTACCAAATCTTCATAATATGCTACCATTTCTTCGGAGGTTTTAACTACACCTTCACCTTCAAGATGGTATAATCCATCTTCCTTGTACATCTCAGTAGCAGCTGCATCTATTGCAATATATATATCATCTCCAGGCCTATAACCAGCCTTATTTATAGCTTCAACTATAACCTGCAATGCTTCTTCATTGGATGTCAGGTTAGGAGCAAAGCCTCCCTCGTCGCCAACAGCTGTATTATATCCTTTTTCTTTTAAGACTGCCTTAAGATTATGGAATACTTCTGCGCACATTCTGAGAGCTTCCCTGAAGCTATCGGCTCCCACAGGCATTACCATGAATTCCTGAATATCCACATTGTTGTCTGCATGTTTGCCGCCATTCAGTATGTTCATCATGGGCACAGGAAGAGTTTTTGCATTCACTCCGCCTATGTATTGGTACAACGGCATCATTGCCTCTTCAGCTGCGGCATGGGCAACAGCCAGAGAAACTCCGAGCATTGCATTGGCACCAAGTTTACTCTTGTTTGGAGTTCCATCAAGCTCTATCAAAAGTTCATCAATTTCAACCTGATTCATAGCCTCCATACCTATTATTTCCGGAGCTATGATATTATTTACATTCTCAACAGCTTTTAAAACACCTTTGCCTAAATATCTGCTCTTATCTCCATCTCTCAACTCAACTGCCTCGAATGCTCCGGTAGAAGCTCCTGATGGTACGGCTGCTCTTCCAATGGCTCCGCTTTCTAATTCTACTTCAACCTCAACTGTTGGATTGCCTCTTGAGTCCAATATTTCTCTTGCATATACATCAATTATCGCTGACATTATATATACACCTTCCTACTTTTAGTAATTTGCTATTTTTGAAAAATCTTCGGCTTTCAGGCTTGCTCCGCCTACCAAAGCCCCATCTATATCTTCCATTTCCATTAGTTCTTTTATATTGCTAGGTTTTACACTGCCGCCATATAGTATTCTGGTATTAGAACCCACTTCATCACCAAATTTCTCTGCTAAAAGTTTTCTTATGTAAGCTATAACTTCATTTGCATCTTCTTTGGTGGCAGTTTTTCCTGTTCCTATAGCCCAGACAGGTTCATAGGCTATTACAAGTTTTGCCAGATTTTCATTTTCTAAACCTGCTAATCCACCATAAATTTGATCTTTGACGATATCAAATGTAATATCCTTTTCTCTTTCTTCCAATGTTTCTCCAACACATAATATGGGATTTAATCCATGTTTCAGAGCGGATTTTACCTTATTGTTTATGAAATCATCTGTTTCCCCGAATATATGTCTCCTTTCAGAATGTCCCAATATGACATATGATACGCCAATCTCTTTAAGGAATAAAGGGGATACTTCGCCTGTGTAGGCACCTTTGTCCTCATAATGCATATTCTGAGCACCTAAAGCTATATCTGAACCTTCCAAAAGCTTAGATACTTCAGATAGACAGACAAAGCTTGGACACACAATAACTTCCCTGTCTCTTTTCTCTATCAGCGGCAGCAAAGCTTCGATGAGTTCTTTAGCTTCTCTGATAGTATTGTGCATCTTCCAGTTGCCTGCTATAATTGGTTTTCTCAATTTTTTCACTCCTTATACAAACCATTATCCATAATCTATTATGTGATTATGGATAATGGCTGTCAACCATATTATTCTATTTATCATTTATTACTGCAATACCTGGCAAAATCTTTCCTTCCAGGAATTCGAGGGATGCTCCTCCTCCAGTTGATATATGAGTCATCTTATCTGCAAAACCAAGCTGTTCAACTGCGGCAGCTGAGTCTCCGCCACCAATAATTGTTGTTCCATTTACTTTTGACATTGCTTCTGCTATTGCATATGTGCCTTTTGAAAATGCAGGCATTTCAAATACTCCCATAGGACCGTTCCAAACAACTGTTTTTGCATTCTCAACTATTTCACCATATATTTTCTGGGTTTTCTCACCAATATCCAATCCCATATAACCCTCAGGGATTTCTGCAGCATCAACAGTCATATGCTCAGCATCAGCTTTGAACTCCTTGGCTGCTACTATATCAACTGGCAATAAAAGTTTTACACCCTTTGAATCTGCCTTTTTCAACAGTTCTCCTGCCAGTTCAACCTTATCCTCTTCAAGAATGGATGTTCCTATCTCTCTGCCCAACGCCTTAAAGAATGTAAAAGCCATGCCTCCTCCTATTAGAAGGGTATCCACTTTATCAATGAGGTTTTCAATTACACCTATTTTATCTGATACTTTAGCGCCGCCAAGTATTGCTACAAATGGTCTTTCCGGATTGGACAGCGCTCCTCCCATAACATCCAGTTCTTTTTTTATCAGGAATCCTACTGCAGAAGGCAAATAATCCGCAACACCGGTTGTAGAAGCATGAGCTCTGTGAGCTGTACCGAAAGCATCATTCACATATAGCTCACCTAATGAAGAAAGCTTTTTTGCAAACTCAGCATCATTCTTTTCCTCTTCAGCATGGAATCTGACATTTTCAAGAAGCATTACATCTCCATCATTTAAAGCATTTGATTTTTTTACTGCATCTTCCCCCACAACATCCTCACTCATAATGACTTGCTGGCCTAGTAATTCTGACAGCCTTTTCCCAACTGGTTTTAGTGAAAACTCAGGATTAACCTTTCCCTTAGGTCTGCCCAGGTGGGACATAATTATAACTTTAGCTCCCCTATCCTTTAAATAAGTAATGGTCGGAAGTGCCTCTCTTATTCTTCTGTCATCAGTTATATTTCCCTCCTTGTCCATAGGGACATTGAAGTCAACTCTGACCAGCACCTTCCTGCCTTTTACTTCCAAGTCTTCAACTGTTCTTTTATTTAACATTCCTAAACCTCCATTACATATAACATAATATTAAAACAATAATTATAGCCTTTCGGCTATATATTTGACCAAATCCACCAATCTGTTAGAATATCCCCATTCATTGTCGTACCATGCTACAACCTTTATCATATCATCATCAAGCACCATGGTAGACAAAGAATCGATTATTGCTGAATGAGGATTGCCTTTAAAATCAATTGATACAAGAGGTTTTTCACAAAATTCTAAAATGCCTTTCATATTATTATTAGAGGCATCTTTAAGTACCTTGTTCAATTCTTCAGCATTTGTTTTGCTTTCAATCACAGCTACAAGGTCCACAACAGATACTGTTGGCGTAGGAACTCTCATAGCCAATCCAGTAAGTTTGCCTTTCATTTCTGGCATCACAAGAGATACTGCTTTTGCAGCTCCTGTAGTAGTAGGTATGATTGATAACGCTGCTGCTCTGGATCTTCTCAAATCTTTATGTGGTAAATCCAATATTCTCTGATCATTGGTATAGGAGTGTACAGTAGTCATAAAACCTTTCTTTATACCATAAGCCTCATGTATAACCTTTATAATCGGTGCGAGGCAGTTGGTAGTGCAGGAAGCATTGGAAATAATATTGTGTTTCTCTGGCAAGTACTTGTTTTCATTAACTCCCATCACGATAGTGATATCTTCATCCTTTGCAGGTGATGATATGACAACTTTCTTTGCACCACTGCGAATGTGAGCCTGAACATCATCTTTTTTGATAAACTTGCCTGTAGACTCTACTACTATATCTACACCATAATCATCCCATTTTATGTTTTCAGGATTTGATTCAGCACTGATTTTGATCTTTTTACCGTTAACAATGATGCAATCATCGCATGCATCAATTTCTTTTTCGTATACTCCGTATGTACTGTCGTATTTCAATAGATGAGCAAGTGTCTCAGGATCAGATAAATCATTTATCAATACAATTTCAACATCTTCACCAAATTTGTCCTGAGCAATTTTGAAAAATGGTCTTCCAATTCTTCCAAAACCGTTTATTCCTACTCTAACAGACATAATTCATACTCCTCTCATTATATTATACATTTGTTCTCCAGCCTTTTCATCAATTACTAAAATATTTTTCTTTTTCCCTTTATTAATAGCAATTATCGCTTCAGCCTTGCTAACACCTCCTGCAATACATACAGCAGTGGTTATATTATCATATCCTTCTATTTTTATACCTATGCTTCCGCTTTTGTGTACAACTTTGCCTTCATTATCAAAGTAATATCCAAAGGCTTCAGCGAAAGCACCTTTTCTTTGTAAATAATTTTTTGTCTCTTCATCAAGCTTTCTTTTCTTTGCAATTTGTTCGAATGTGCTTAACCCAAAGATAAAAACATCCGCACGGCTTACCAATTCAACAACTTTTGATATATTTGAATCAGTCAGCATTATTTTCAGCATTTCTTCGTTTATATTCTGTGGCAGATATAAAGGATAATAGCTTCCATTGATTTTAGCTGCTAGTTTCTCAGCAACAGCATTTGCCTGTGTTGCATGGCTTCCAGGGTTCCCTCCGACAGCAGGTACCACTATTACTTCTTTTTTGTCCACACTTTTTGCATTTTCAGCAACAGCCATGGTAGAATTGCCTCCGGTTACTGCTATTATTGAGTTATCATTGATGCATCCCTTTATGTATTCAAATGCTTTACCTCCCATTTCCTTTAATACTTCAGGTCTTTTTTCACAATCTCCTGGGATGATGATTACTTTCTTTACTCCTAGCATTGTTTCCAGTTTTCTAGACAACATACTCAAACCTTTAAGCTCTTCGATATAAATTGAAATATGCTTTAATATTTCTTCTCCTGCTTCTGTCACACTCATACCCTGAGGATGAACCTTTATCAGATTTTGCTTTTTTAAAATGTCAAGTTCGCTTCTGACCCATCTTTCAGTTTCTCCCAAAAGTCCTGCAATGTTACGTCTTCCAATGGGTTGATTGTATTTTATAGTAAGAAGTATTGAATATCTCTTTTCTATTATGTCTGATATTTCTGGAGCTATAATTTTTTGTATCTCAATAATGCTACTCATTTTTCCCTCCTATATGGGACATATTTTATCCCGTTAACATTTTTTGTCCCTATATAATTATATAATATTTTCAGGCTTTATGCAAATATTAACAGCATTAGTACTATAAGCCATATTTTTAACTAACTCTACAAATTGCATAAAAAAAAATGCCTATCTGAAATATTCATCCAGATATGCATTCATTTCATTCATTCTGCTCTTTATTTAATATCTCTTTCTTCTCGACGAAGAGGGTATCCCAATTTCATCTCTATATTTAGCCACAGTACGCCTGGATATTTTAATGCCCTTTTGTGCCAGAACCTCTGCTATGAATTGATCGCTTACAGGTTTTGATGCATCTTCCTCATCAATAATTGATTTTATCATCTTTTTTATGCTTTCTGAAGATATATCTTCCCCGCTTTGGCTTCCTACGCCGCTTTTGAAAAAGTATTTTATTTCAAAAATTCCTCTTGGAGTCTGAGCGTACTTTCCGCTTATGGCTCTGCTGACTGTAGACTCATGAACCTGAACCTCGTCTGCAATATCTTTCAGAGTCATAGTCTTCAGATATCTGCTGCCTTTTTCAAAAAAGTCTATCTGATAATCAATTATTGCTTTTACAACCTTATACAATGTATTCTTTCTCTGCTCCAAGCTCCTAATAAGCCACATGGCAGAAGAAAGCTTATCATTTATAAAAGACATTGCATCTGAGGACTTGTCCCCAGTATTGATAATGTTTCTATAGAATTTGTTTATCATAAGTTTTGAAGTATAACTGTCATTAATGGTTACTACATATTCACCATCTATCTTATCCACAAATACATCAGGTATTATATATCTGTTCTCTGTCCCGCAGGAGAAAGCTCTCCCAGGTTTAGGCTCCAATCCCTTTATTATGTCGCTGTAGTTTTGTACCTCCAGAACTGATATAGATAATTTCTTAGCAATAATCTGAAGCCTGTTGGCTGCTATGTCGTCCAAATATTCTTTAATTATAGTAATAAGATTATCATCTGCCAATCCTAATGCATTTATCTGAATCAGCAGACAATCAATAAGATTTTCTGCTCCCACGCCCAAGGGTTCAAAGGTTTGTATAATCTTTAAAACTTTTTGAACCTTTTCCTTATCAATTGAAAGAGCATCAGATATTTGGTCAATGGAAGCAGACAAGTACCCATTATCATCTAAACTTTCTATTATATATTCACCTATTGCTCTTTCACATTTGCTTAGCTTTAAAGCTCTCAGCTGAAATAGCAGATGATCCTTCAAAGTATCTGAATAGCATATAAAATTTTCATAGTTTGTCTCCTGAGATTCTTCTATGTCTGTATTTTCCAAACAATAACTTTTGCCTTGGTATTGGAAATACTCCTTCCAATCAATTTCATCCAAAAGATTCTTTTTGTCCTTATCATTTATATCATTATTCTCTGTCTTTTCTTCAGGAGTATCATCAATTAAATCAAGAGCAGGGTTAGTTTCAAGTTCTTGTTTAACTAAATCTTCTAATTCTATTGCTGGCAATTGCAGTATTTTAAGAGCAAGCCTTAACTCAGGTGTCATAATCAATTTCTGCTGCTGCTCAAGCACCAAATCGTATCCCATCCGCATTGCTTTCACCCCACTTAAATGAGCATTCACCTTTACATGATAATTATATCATATAATTATGCTTATCCAAACAAAATTATAGCAAAAACCTTGCCAAAATTATTGGTAAAAAATAAAGCCCACATTTGTGAGCTTATTTTTCCCCTTTTTCATAGGGTATTCCATCAGCTGCAGGAGCAACTGATTTGCCAACCAATCCAGAAACCGCCATCATTGTGAGTATATAAGGCAGTGCGAACAAGAATTCTTTCGGTACATTCAGACCAAGAGACATTGATATGGTCTGTATAGCATCTGCAAAGCCAAAGAACAAACATGCCAAGGCTGCGCCGATGGGATGCCATTTACCGAATATAACAGCAGCAAGCGCTATAAAACCCCTGCCTGCTACCATTCCTTCTTTGAACAAGCTGATAGATCCAATGGACAATGCTGCTCCTCCGATGGCACCTAATATACCGCTTATTATAACACATATATATCTTATCATATATACATTGACTCCCAATGTATCTGCTGCCCTGGGATGCTCTCCTACAGATCTTACCCTTAGGCCAAAAGGTGTTTTATATAGTACATAATAAGATACTATTACAAGAATAAACGCAAGATAGGTAAACATATTAAAGGGTCCCCAGGGTGTAAAATAATTTACATTGTCTGTCTGTCCCGGTTTGCCCCATATCTCTACAAGCAAGAAAGTTGTTAAGCTTGCAGCCAGGATGTTTATGGCAGTACCAACTACAACCTGATTAGCTTTAAAGTGAATACTCAGAAAAGCCATAAGCCATCCAAACAATGCTCCTGCAATTATAGCTCCAAGCAAGCCAAGGAATGGTGATCCAGTAAAATAAGATACCAGCACGGCTGCAAAAGCTCCTATTGTCATCATTCCATCAAGACCTATATTAACAACTCCGGATCTCTCGGAGAAAGTGCCTCCTAAAGCTGTAAATATCAGGGGGGTAGCAGATCTAATGGTGCTTCCGAATAAAATAGTTATTATATTAAACATTTTACTTTACCTCCCCTTTCATTGACTGTTTTTTAATCTCTTTGTTCTCTTTATATTGCTGCACTATAACTCTGACAAAGTTAGAAGCAACAAACAGCAGAATAATTCCCTGTATGATACCGACAACTTCTTTTGGTATTCCTTCAATCTGCATCATAGGTCCGCCTTTTTGCAATATACCGAATAGTAAACCGGATATTATGACTCCTATTGGATTGTTATTGCCTACCAGAGCTACAGATATACCATCAAAGCCATACCCTGTAAATCCAAAGAGATTATTAACCCTGTATTGTACTCCGGAAGTAAATATTCCTCCAGCCAGACCTGCAAATATACCTGAAATAATCATTGCTAATACAATGTTTTGATTTACATTTATTCCGCCATATTCTGAAGCGCTTGGATTAAAACCAACTGCTCTTATTTCATAACCGGCGATGGTCTTGTTCAGCAAATAATAAGCTCCAATAGCAACAATAATGGCTATAATTATGCCTATATGAAGTCTGGAATATTTGAACTGCTCAAAGCTTTGTGCAAATCTCCAAAGTTTAGCTGTTGGAGCTATCTCATATGAAAAGGCCTTGCCTGGCTCGTTCAATGCAGTCATAATAAGATAATTGCTCAGATTCAAAGCAACATAATTCATCATAATGCAATTAATAACCTCATGAGATCCGACTTTTGCCTTCAACCAACCTACAATACCTGCCCAGATTCCTCCAGCTAATGCACCTGCCAGCAATGTAAGGGTAACATGAATTATTGCAGGCAAACCTTGAAATGCCCATCCAACCCATACAGCGGCTACACTTCCCATTATATACTGACCTTCTGCACCTATATTGAACAATCCGCATTTGTAAGCAAAAGCAACAGACAAACCAGTTAATATCAATGTTGTTGTAGTTACTAATGTTTCTCCTAATTTGCTTAAATCTCCTAATGCCCCTATAATCAATGCTTTATATGCTACTACAGGACTATTTCCAAAAGCATATACTAAAATTGCTCCTGCAACAAATGAAACTATTATTGCAACAAGAGGGTATAGGATTTCTCTTAAGGTATTCATTAAAGTACTTTTAATCTCATCCATCTTATTTTCCATTTCATACACCCCCTAATTTGCATTTTCTGATTTGCCGCCAGCCATCATTATGCCAAGTTCAAGTTCATTGGTTTTCTTTGCATCAACAATACCAACTATTTTGCCATCATACATTACTGCTATTCTATCTGATAAATCCATTACTTCATCCAGTTCCAATGATACCAGCAAAACTGCTTTGCCTTTGTTTCTTTGCTCGATTAGTCTCTGGTGCACGAACTCTATAGCACCTACATCCAAACCTCTCGTAGGCTGTGAAGCTATAAGCAATGAAGGATCTCTATCCAACTCTCTGGCTAATATAAGCTTTTGCTGATTTCCTCCAGATAGAGATTTGGCTTGTACTTTTTCGTTTGGTGTTCTGACATCAAATTCTTTGATAAGTTTCCTGGTATACTCTCTGATTTTTCTGTAATCCAAGCCAAGACCTTTTCTGAAAGTCTTTTTTCTTTGAGCACCGAGAATACTATTTTCATATAGCGAGAATGGCAGTACCAGACCTCTTTTATGTCTGTCCTCCGGAATATATCCTAAGCCGCTTTCTCTTATCTCCTTTGGTGTAAGATTCGTAACATTCTTGCCATCTATCAGTATTTCACCAGCTTCAGCTTTACTCAAGCCTGTTATTGCTTGTACCAGTTCGTTCTGACCATTGCCATCTACTCCTGCAATACCAAGTATTTCACCGCTTCTTACTTCAAGATCTACTCCTTTTACTGCTTCCAAACCTCTAATATCACGTACTTTGACACCCTTTATCTGCAGCACGGGTTCTCCAATTTTAGCTTCACTTTTCTCTACAGTGAGGCTTACTTTTCTTCCTACCATCTTTTCTGCCAGTTCTTCTATGGTTGTCTCAGAGGTTTTCAGCGTATCAATAACCTTACCTCTTCTGATAATTGTAACCTTATCACTCATGCTCATTACTTCCTTGAGCTTATGAGTAATGAGTATTATGGATTTTCCCTGACTCACGAGACTTTTTAATATAACTCCCAATTCCTCTATCTCCTGGGGAGTCAATACAGCTGTTGGCTCATCAAGTATCAGTATTTCAGCTCCTCTATACAGAGTCTTAAGTATTTCTACCCTTTGCTGCATACCAACTGAAATATCTTGAATTTTTGCTCTCGGGTCTACTCTAAGCTCGTACTTTCTAGACAATTCCTCTACATCAGCAATAGCTTTGTTCATATCCAAGGATAAACCTTTTCTTGGTTCTGCCCCCAAAACGATGTTCTCTGCCACAGTAAATGGAGGAACCAACATAAAATGTTGATGTACCATGCCAATACCTAGAGATATTGCCACATTAGGATTGGATATTCTGACTTTTTTACCCCTGACATATATTTCTCCTTCATCAGGAGTATAAAGACCATAGAGTATATTCATCAAAGTTGATTTTCCAGCACCGTTTTCGCCAAGCAGAACATGAATCTCGCCTTCATTAACAGTTAAATTGATATTATCATTAGCTCTTACACCGGGAAAGGACTTACCAATTCCTTTCATTTCTATAACAGCCGCCAATAATTTCCCCACCTTCCTTGCAGAAATATATAATACAAGCTAAAAGTATTATACAATTAAATATTAATAAAAGCTAGAGGCTTGCGCATCTAGCTTTTATTATATAATAGAAAATATTATTTAATTTCAACAGGCTTAAATGCTTCCAAATCCTCTCTTGTAGAAGGAACAACTATAGTTCCATCGTTTATTGCTGCTTTATACTTTTCAACAACTGCTGCTACATCAGATGGTACATTATTTCCACCGTCGCTGTAACCAACGCCTTCTTCTTTGAGACCAAGCTCTATAGCGTTTGCAGCACCGCCTTTGAATGTATTATCAACATATGCTTTTATAACTGTGTAAGTACCAGTATCAACTCTCTTGATCATACTGCACAGAACTTTGTTGTTCTTTGATTCTCTAGATTGATCCTGGTCAACACCGATTGCCCAGAAATCTTTTTCATCGGCAGCCTGAATAACACCTATACCGCAAGCACCGGAAGCGTGGAATATAACATCTGCTCCCTGTTGATGCTGAGTCAATGCAACTTCCTTACCTTTGTCAGGGTTATCAAATGCACCTGTGTAGTTTACTATAACCTTAGCATTTGGGTTAACAGATTTTACACCTGCAATGAAACCAACTTCAAATTTGTGGATTGTTGGGAAATCCATACCTCCAACAAATCCTACAGTATTTGTCTTAGTGGTCAAACCAGCTATTACACCAACAAGGAATGAACCTTCGTGTTCTTTGAATGTTATTGACATAACATTTGGTTTGTCTACTACTGTGTCGATAACACCAAATAATTTGTCTGCATACTGGTCAGCTGCAGTCTTCATAGCATCTTCAAACAAGAAACCTACAGCCAATGTCAGATCAACAGATTGAGCCATACTTCCAAGGTTTGGAGTATAGTCATCTTGTTTTGTGGATTGCAATAGTTTTGGTTCAACACCGAGTTCTTTACCTGCTCTTTCAATCCCTGCCCATGCAGAATCGTTGAAGGATTTGTCACCAATACCGCCAACGTCAGTAACCATACCAAAAGAATACTTTGGTGCTTCTGGTTCTGCAGGAGTCTCAGCCGGAGCTGGTTGCTCTGCAGGAGTTTCTGCAGGTTTTGCACAGCCTGCAAATAAGCTCATAACCATAATTAGAGCTAACAATAGACTGATATTTCTTTTCAATTGCATCTTCCCCCTTATTTTAATATAAATATGCAATGTAATAACATATTCTACACCACTTTATAAATTCCTGCCTTAATCTACTAATATTATATTGAATTACCTCTTAAATATACTTATGAGTTAAAATTATTACTTCCCACCCCATTTGGAGTGGGAAGCAAGCTAGCAGTTACAATCCAATGGTTTCTGAGTTATTAATTTGCTATCAAACAGTATCTCAACTGCTTTTTCATAATCTTCATCTGCAGTGAGTATTATAGGACCTGTACAGCCCATGCCGCTTTCTGAGTAAATTCCTGCTTCCGCCAATGTTGCTACAGCATTTTCCAGTTCAAGTATATCAACACCCGCTATGGATTTGGTTACTACCTTCTTGTCGGGCATCTTCACCTTAGCTGGTTCAGCTTTTTTTGCTTCTGCTTTAAGCCCGTTCAATATTTCATCCAGGCCTGCTTTTCTAGCTTTGTTGAATTCTTCCTTTGCTATTTCTGTCAGTTTCCCTTGGGCACAGGAAGCAGCGTATCTTAAAGCTTCACATACTACAGGAGCGCCTGAAGCCCTTGATAATATACATATTATCTTGTCATAGCCATCCCCTACACCAGGGCCATAGCCATAACCCAGTGATTCATAGCTTCCTCCGGTAGTGAAGGCAGAAAATACCTTCATCATTATATTTCCTGTAAGAGTGTCCATTACCATTACATCGGAAGCTGCAGCCAAAAGATCATTGCCTCTCATTATGCAACCGCCGTCGGCTCTCACGGATTCGGAGAAATTTATATCATAACCTCTTTCTTTCAGCTCTTTCAGCGCTCTCTCTACCTGTCTGGCACCGTCAACATTCAGTATTCCTACGCTTGGGTTTGGATTACCTAATGCCTTGGCTGTTATTATTCCATACAGAGCGTTTTTTACCATTCCTTCTACTCTATGAGTAGAAGATGTTCCTGTAGTAGTGGCTAATATCAGTTCCTTACCGAAACCAGGTGTAATAACCCTTCCTACTGTGGAAACGCCAATGGGAAAACTATAATGCATAGTGACTGCTGCATCCAGCTCGCCGTTATCCAGCATCTCATCCATCTTCTTATGCATTTCTTCTTCGGAATTTACTTCAACTATACGAAGAGAAGTATCAACTTTTGGACCAATGAGCACTATCTCAAAGTCGTTGTACTTCTTGGCTGCAAGTTCTGCGCCTTTAACCAGTTCTTTGGTTCCATGTTCGCTGCCAAGTGTAGTCAGACCAACTTTAACTTTACTGCCAAAGTTCCCTGTCAATATGGCGTCAGCAACTTCGTTGAATACCTCCCCTATCATGGTCCTTATATCATCCATATTTTTCACCCCTACTTTCTGTTAAGTAAGAATGCTGCAAATTCTTTCATCGCTTCTGCTACCATTCCCTTGATCTCTTCTTTAGATACTGCTCCCTTTTCTTCAGCTTTACCAGGGTTCTTTTCCATAACAATTGACACACCATCGAATAGATTGGTCATTCTTCCTAAGAATAGGCTTCCTTTACCTACTATCATGGCTCTATTGATTTTTCCTTCCATTATCAATTGTCTTCCAGCTCCAACGAATGGAACGCCAGAAGGAATATGTCCCTGAGTTGGTGCATAACCAGGCATACCATGTTCTTTTATAAATGCAGGCATACTAGCTTTGTCTATATCTCCTCTTTTTGCACCAAGAGCCGCAATCATCTTATAGTTAGCCAATGGAACATCTCCTGCACCAGCTGGTTCAGTTATTTCTGGATTCTGCATCTCTACAGAATATTTATCGATGTCAGTAATCTTAAGACCGATTTTGTCCAATGGCTTTGTTATAATTGATTCCATTACTGCCTGTGGTGATGATCCTGTTCCCACAGTATGTCTTCCAACTATGTCAGTTCTAAGAACTGGATTTACACCATCATCTTCTGTTACAAGTACTGCGAAAGCTCCAAGACAATCTTCCAGTATAGGAACATCCTTGTTTACGTGGTCTCTTCCATTCATACCAAGCTTTGCAGTAGCTCCGCCTGCAACAATAGCAACGCTCTTGTATACGCCGGCTTTTACCAGGGCTGCTGCATTAATGAGAGCATGAGTTGGTGCAGCACAGAAGCCTCTTGTATCTGAACCTGTCGCGGACACTAATCCTGCAACTTCAGCTATAGCCTTTGCAAAGTTGCCGCCGCCTCTTTGATTCATATCACCGCAAGCTTCTTCTGAGCACTCAATTACATACTCTATGGAATCTGCTGGTATATTATTTTTATACAACAGGTTTTTCATTGCAATAACAGCTGTAGCTTTAGTAACGATGTTCTCAGCCATTATATGAGCAGTTAGATTCTTGTCTGTGGCATGGGCAGCTTTAACACATCCTACTATTTTGCCATTAAATTCAAGTGGTTCTGCTCCTTCTTCCAGCTTCTTTTCGATTTCAGCCAGATCAAAACCTTCTTTGATCTTTGCAATCTCTGCTTCTGTGAAATATGGTTTCTTTGCTATTTTCTCTTTTGCCTTGTCAGAGAATTCCTTCTCCAGCATTACAAGATCAAAAGCATCGCATAGCTTCATCACAATATATAGTTCATCCTGAGAAAGGATTTCTCCCATTTTACCATCGGCCTTGGCATCTGCCATAAGGTTTTTATACCAAGGTTTTGGGATGTTGTTTAGTTCATCAGGCAATATGTTTCCTATATATGCTTGGTTAGGCGCATATTTTACTGCTTCCTCAAAACTTCTTAAGTGACTTGGAACTTTTTTCAAAAACTCTGAATTGGGATTTGCTTCATGTTCAGAAGAGCAGGTAGTTCCATAGTGCATAACCATATCAGGTGTATGAACCAGTACATATGCTGCTCCTTTTACTACAGGCGCTGTCATATATTACACCTCCATTTTATTTTTAAATGTTTTACTTATATTCAGAGAGTACAAAAACCTCCTGAATGAACTCTCGTATAAAAAGGGTGGTATAGCACCACCCTTTTTTCTATTTATCAAAAACTGTCTGACCGTGTACTTCTGTTTGAAGTGCTTTTAATGCTTTAAGCACTAATTGTTTTCTCAAAGCCTTCTCATCTTCCTTGCTGAGGGCAGGATTTCCTAAAGGATGGGGTATCGCTACTGCAGGAACTATCCTGTTGGCACCAACGGTCAATGAGATAGGAACTACTGTACATACATGAACAACAGGTATTCCCACTCTTTCAATTTCTTTTACCATCGTTGCACCGCAACGAGTGCAGGTACCTCATGTAGATGTGAGGATAACTGCATTTACTCCGTCTGCTAACAATTCCTGAGCGAATGTGGAAGCAAACTTCTTAGCATTGGCAACAGAAGTTCCGTTTCCAACTGTAGCATAGTAATATCTATGGAGCTTGCCAATTACTCCTTCCTGCTCAAGTTCTCTCAAAACATCTACAGGCAATACTCTGTCAGCATCCTGATTTGCATATACAGGGTCATATCCGCCATGAGCAGTTTCATATGTTTCCTGAGTAAGATCCATAACGCCTTCAATGTCGTATTTGCCGTATTTAGATGCTGATGAAGCCTCTATTCTGTCAGGATTACCCTTTGGAACAATACCTCCGGAAGTAACCAATGCAATTTTAGCATTTTTCAAATCTACAACTGGTGGATTTGGAGCTACTCTGTCAAAGTCAGGCATTGGATATTCAGTTTGGAAAGGTTCTCCCTTCAGTTTTGCAACCAGCATATCAACAGCTCTCTTTGAACCTCTCTCTTCTCTGAATATGTTCTTTCTTACGCCTCTGGCAATATAACCCTCTTCTGCAGGAGATCCAATTGCTTCACCCTTAACAAGCTTAAGTGCAAGCTTAGCTATAGCAGGGATAGCTGTTCTCATTCCAGTTGCTGCATTGGCTGTCTCTATAATATAGAGGTCTTTCTTGAACATGTCAGCTCCTGGATTCTCAGGATACATACCTGTTACTACAGGGATGTTTAATTTTTCTTTCACAGCTTTGCATATAGTTCCGCATGCAACTCCATATCTTCCTGCATTAAAAGCAGGACCTGCTATGAATAAATCTGGATCATAGTTCTTTACCATCTGGAGAATTTCTTCTGTAGCCTCATCCAGGTTTTCATTGAAATATGAGTCACCACAAATGATTGTAGCTACTATTTTGGCATCGTTGCCTAAAGCTCCCTGAAGAGCCATACCTGGGCCAACAACACCTTCTCTGACTTCTGGCTTAACATCGGCTTTTTCTTCACCGCCGATTCCGCCGTAGAACTGGTTTATATAATGAACTACTTTAATCATATTAGTAACTTCCCTCCTCTCCCATATTTGGTTTCTCAAACATGAGGATATTAAAATTTAGAATACTGATCTCTGATAGACTTTACTTCTTGAGCTATGGCATCAACATCTAGAACCATTTCCATCATGCCGCACTGTTCGTCAAATACATCGGCATCAACTTCATCTTTAAGTTCAAATATATGATATACTGCGAGTCCCAACGAGACTCCTGCCAAAGGACCTGCAAATGTTGGGTCACCTGCTGTAACTGTTTCAGCTGCTAATCCGGCTGTTTCAGCTTCGGATGCGCCTAATACTACTACAACATTTTCCTTTCCGTATTTCTCAGAAAGTTCCAAAACCCTTTTCTGATTTTCCAGGTCCATTGCTCCTGCAGCCGTTCAGACAAAGCACTCTGTTGCAGCAAATACTACTTCAGCACCTGCTGTCTTAACGCACTCTTCTATCGCAGGAGCAGGAATGCCATCTCTATCGCCTATGATAATGACTTTCTTGCCCTCTAACATGCGATTCATCCTTTCAATTTTATTTTTATATTAGTTTCTACGTATAATGCTGAGCTCTGAGTACTGAATTCTGAGCTCTAATATTGTGTTGCTGATAATTTGTTGAAGCCTATTTCACTTGTAGCACCGGTTATTACCTGGAGCTCTGCTACTATGCTTCCGTCTGGTCTTAAGCTTCCGGCAAATCCACCTGCAATAACATCTGCTGGTTTCAAATCGCCTATAACCTTCTTCATTGGAGGAAGTTCTATTATTTCATTGGCGTTACCTGCAGTTACTACTGCATCTGCAGCCTTATCAGCATCTGCCAGGGACTGGGATGCTCCGTCTCTTCCTGCATATTCGTCTGTAACAAGTACAGTCTTGATTCCTTTTGCAGTTATCTTCTTGCAGTTCATCATAAGGTCTGTATCCGGATTACCGAAGCCTTCTTCTGATATTATTACAGCATCCAATCCGAGATATTCAGCTAACTTAGCACTCCAGTTAGATGATCTTTCCTTATCAGCTAAAGTAACATTTTCATTTGTGATGATAACTCCGACAAAATTGAAATCCTTGCCGTGTCTTTCATATAAGTCTTCAATTATAGGATTGTTCAAATGATTGTATGTTGGATTCTTGTCGCAGGCAGAAACACAGTTTCCGCTTACTATTGCTCCATCCATTACCTCAGTTGGGTATATGAGCGTAGGAACTATTTTCTTTGCATCTACTCCATATACATAGGTGTCATGAAGCAAACCCTGAGTCTGCAGCATATACACATAAGCAACCTTTGGAAGATCAGGATACTTCTTAGCGCCTTCAAATAATGGAAGAGTTTCATAAACCTTCACTTCATCAGGCTTTACGTTTCTTCCTGCTTCACCTATGTAAGCTGCAGCCTTTAATCCTATCAGTCTTACTGCCGCCTCATGCTCATGCTGTGGCAGATTGTCAACAGGTGTGCATACTAATACAAGATTGTAAGTTTTTGAGAAAGGTGTGTATTCTGCTCCAGGACCACTCATGTCAATAATACCTTCCTGGAATCCCACAATCTTACCTGCAGTAACAACTGCTGCTCCCTTTAATACATGTGTCTTTCCTGAACCTACTACATCAACTTTGCTGATGAATCCGGGAAAGATTCCGCCAGGACCTTCAACCTTAACTCTTGGCTCAATAACGTCCTTAACTGGCATTATTCTTGTCTCTTCGCCTGGCTTTGCAATATCCACCTCGATGCTGGCTATTCTGCTGTCTCCGCCAACTGCCTCCAATAGTTCTTCTTTGTTTACATAAAGAACTCCATTTTCAACCTTGGTTGCTTCACCAAACTGTATGTCCTTAATGAAAATATTGCCTAACTCTAAACGCATGAGATTCACCTCCCTTTTATTTGGAGGGGGCTCAAACCCCCAAGTATACGTTATATGTTCTCTTTAATAAGGTTTTCAATTGCTTCAGGGGTACAGTTATCTGCACCACTTATTTCTTTCACCTTTGCTCCATTTTTATAGACGATGAAAGTAGGTAATCCCATAACTTTCTGGCTTATAGCCAATCTTCTGTTTTCAGTGGTATTCAGCTTGCAAAACTTGATTTTATCCTTATATTGTTCTGCTAATCTTTCTACATCAGGCATCAATGCCTTACAAGGTTCACATTTTGTTCCCCAGAAATCTACGATAACAGGACCTTCTGCTTGCAAAACCTCCTGATCAAAGTTATCCTTGTTTAGCTCTATCATTTTTTCACCTCCTTTACAAAATTCCTTAATATATTAATGACCAAAGGTTTTATCTATATATTTTTCAGCACTTATTGCTGCAATGGCACCGTCTGCTGCTGCTGTAATCACTTGTCTCAATGGAGTATTCCTCACATCTCCTGCTGCAAATATGCCTTCTACAGATGTTCTCATTTCTGCATCTGTTATTATGTAGCCTTTTTCGTCCATATCCACAATGCCTTTCACTAAATCAGATACAGGTCTTGTACCTACAAAGATAAATACCCCATCTGTTCTGTAGTCAGTTATCTCACCAGTTTTTACATTTTTCAGCTTAACGCCTTCTACTATGCCGTCTCCGTATATTTCTTCAACAACAGTATCCCAGATAACATGTATCTTGTCGTTTGCCAAAGCCTTCTCTACTATAGATTTTGCCGCTCTGAATTCATTTCTTCTATGTACAATTGTGACTTTTTCAGCAAACTTAGTGAGGTATATAGCTTCTTCAACAGCTGCATCACCGCCGCCTACTACAACGACTTCAAGCTCTGTAAAGAAATCTGCATCGCATGTAGCGCAATAGGAAACGCCCTTGCCTCTGAAAGTATCTTCTCCAGGTACACCAAGGTTTACATGCTGAGCTCCGGTAGCAACAATTATTGCTTTGGCTTTTATTTCTCTTTCCTTAAGCTTTATAACCTTGATTTTATCGCTTAGATCAAAACCAATTACCTCATCACTGATAAATTCTGTTCCGAATGCTTTTGCCTGCTCTCTCATTCTTTCTGTCAGCTTTGGCCCAGTTGGATGTTCAATGGATCCAGGATAGTTCTCAAGTTCCTCAGTTGTTGCAGCCTGTCCTCCCCATCTTCCTTTTTCAATTATTACAGTATCCAACCTGCCTCTTGAAGCATATAAACCGGCAGATAAACCAGCTGGTCCTCCACCAATTATAGCCACATCATAAACTTTATCCATTATTCTACCCCTTTCAAACTTTGATATGTATATCATTGGATATAATTGTTATACTTATTCATACACCTATACCTATAAATTAAATTTACTCTAAGCTGGACAATGCGCTTTCCAAAAACTTAACGTCCAGAAACTTGAAGTCTTCCAGTACTCTTTGGGTCCAATTGGGTGTGGGCCTGTCCTTAAGCAGCTTCTTACAGGTTTCTATGCTGGACTCTATTATCATAAGAGATTGGTAATCCACAGGTCCTTTCCTTTCCTCCAGCACTATGCTTCTGTAAGGTGTCTCATTTGGCTTAATGCTTCCCATCAATGGATGAGATATTAATATACTTCCTGTGTGTATTCTATCTCTGACTTCATATAAAACATCTAAGTACCCGCCATCTATATACACAATATTCACAATATTCAAATTTTTGTTAAATTTATCACAAACTGATGCATTATTAGTCACTATAATTACACTCTTTGTCAGGCTAATCACCTCTCACCCTTTATGCTTAAATATAAATGTAATGGGTAATTGGATATTGATATACTTCATGAATTGCTGCTTATTCTCCCATATTACAAAAAAGAGATAGAAGCAATAGCCTCTATCTCTGTCATCAACCTGAGAGATTCTTCTATGATAATAGAATTGCTCCTTCGGTGCATATGCTTTCCAGAGTCATGTCCGAATACGGTCCTTTTGCCTGAGAGTTTCATATAACGGGCCTTTTCGTTACTTTCTCCTTCGGCTCCCTTTCTTAAAATGGGCATCTCCCGCATTCTTCATCCATGCAATATGAAGTTGTTCTACATATGATATAAAGCATAGACAAATAGCAAATTTTGTTTACACTTTGAGTATAATCAATAAAATATATTAATTCAAGTGATATTTGTCCATTTTGATAAAAATTTATTCATAATGTATTACTACAGTTCCCGGTCCGCAATATACTCCAATGACACAGCCTATCTCAAACTCTTCCTTATCCACATGACCGTATACATCTTCTATGGCTGCTTCAAAATCTTTCAGATTTTCAAGGCTGTCTGCATGCCCTAACTTAACAGTCTGACCTTTTAACTGTATTCCCTGTTCCTTCATTATCTCTACAATTCGCTTTAAGGCCTTCTTCATTCCTCTGGCTTTATCAATAGCTACTATCTTGCCATTATCAACAGTCAGTATAGGCTTCAGGTTCAGCAACGTACCTATGGTTGCCTTAGTAGCAGATAATCTGCCGCCCTTTTTCAGATATTCAAGAGTATCTACAACAAACAGAGTTTTCACATTTTTTATAAGGTACTTGACTCTCTCAACTATTTCCTCCACCGATTTGCCGTCCTTAGCCATCTTCGCAGCTTCTACCACCATTTGACCAAAGCCATATGTAAAGTTCCTTGTATCTATTACTGTAATTCTGTCCTTATCTACCATATCCCTGGCAATAACGGCAGAACTATATGTACCGCTTGCGTCAGATGATAAATGCAGCGAAATGATATGGTCATAGTCCTTCAGATACAATTCATATTTTTCCTTGAAGCTGCTGGGATTAACCTGAGAAGTTGTGGGCAGCTTATCTGAGTTTCGCATCCTCTCAAAAAAAGCTTTTGGCTCAATGTCTATCCAATCTTTATATTCATCATTGCCAAAAAATATGGTAAGCGGTAAAACTTCTATGTCGTATTTCTCTGCAATGCCCTTTGGTATATCTGATGTACTGTCGGTAATTATTTTTATCTTACTCAAATCTTTCCTCTCTCCTCTATATTTCAAAATGTAATGCTACACAGCCTGGTCCTGCATGGGTTCCTACAACAGAACCTACCTCTCCCCTTATTATCTCCCTGGGTTTATATTCCATATGTATTAATTCTTCAATATAATCTGCGTATTCCGGACATAGAGTGTGATTGATGCCTATTATCTTATCATTCAATGACCAGCCGTTATCCTTTATCATATCCATTAATATAGATATGGCTTTCTTTACTCCTCTGGTCTTTTCCAGCATCTCCAGCTTTCCATTTACAGTAGTTATTATAGGCTTTATATTAAGTATAGAGCCTAATACTGAAGCAGATAGAGATATACGGCCGCCTTTATACAGATACTTTAAATTACCTACAATGAAAAACTGCTTTAGTCTCTTTTTGGATTTTTCGATTTCCTTTACAATTTCTTCTGAAGTTCTACCCTCCTGTGCAAGTCTTGCAGCCTTTATAACCAGCATTCCTGCTCCTAAGGTTACTGCCTCGGAATCTATTATATGGATTTTATCATTAGCAACCATGTTCTTTGCTATCATTGCTGAGTTATATGTGCCGCTTAGCCTGGAAGAACCTAATATTCCAATTATTGTATTATTTTTCCCAATCTCTTCCTTAAATATACTCTCAAACTGAGGTGGATTAATCTGAGATGTGGTTGGCAGCTCTTGAGATGTTTCCAGTTTTTTAAAGAACTCCTCTGAAGTAATATCTATACCGTCTCTGTAAGATTCTTCGCCGAAATTAACCAATAGTGGCAACACCCTTATACTGTACCTTTCAACATACTCCTTTGGCACATCACACATAGTATCTGTCAATATAGTTATGGCCATTGCTTAATACCTCCTATAAAATATGCTTCGTTGTTTTTCCCCTGGGAGCCCTATGGTATACTGAATTTCCATGTTATTCCCTGGATACTTCACATCAAATCTATCTCAAACCTGGGTAACCTAACTGTCTTAATGCTTCATAAACGACTATGGCAACAGAGTTTGAGAGATTTAATGATCTAGCCTCATCAATCATAGGTACTCTTATACACCTGTCCGGATTGGCTTCCAGTAAACTTTTTGGCAATCCGGCGGTCTCTTTACCGAAGAGTATAAAGCAGTTATCTTCATACTTCATATCTGAATGTCTATATTTCCCCTTAGTTGTTGAATAGAAAAAATTACCACCCTCGTGAGCTTTAAAGAATGCATCCAGATTGTCATAATAGGTTATTTCAACCAGACTCCAATAATCCAAACCTGCTCGTTTAAGATATTTATCCTCCACGGAGAAACCTAAAGGCTTCACCAAATGGAGCTTGCAACCAGTTGCTGCGCATGTTCTTGCTATATTACCGGTATTTTGCGGAATTTCCGGTTCTACTAGCACAACATTTATTGCCAATATAAACATCTCCTCTGTAAGTATATATATATAATACATATATAATACATAATCATTAGGATTTACACAATAAGTAAGGCTTATATTGGAAAAATTTAATGACAAGGAAGCCTTTAGCCCCCGTTCTACTGAATTTAAACTCCAAAGGAGTTAAGATTTATTAGAAGTACGATTAGCAAATTCTATAATTACGAGATTACTTTCGCTTCTCTTCATTAAGAACTGTTTAAGAAACCCATTAGGTCAAGTTTATATTAATGTAGAACTACACTTTCCTATGGGTTATAAAAAAAGAGTAAAATTACTCCGGTTTGATGAACACAAAAAAATGGTTGGTTTAATAAAATCAGAATATATGGAGGTGTCCATCAATAAAACGCTTTGATATAAATTTTAAGATTGAAGCTGTCCGTCTAGTTTTAGAACAAGGACGCAGTGCTTCAAGTGTAGGAAAAGAACTTGACTCTATGAGAATACAGTTCCCAAATGAATAAAAGAATACAAAATACAAAGTGACGAGGCCTTCTCTGGCAATGGTAACTTAAAGCCTTAAGATGAGGAAATAAGACAAATATCACTACATGTTTCGGATGGAGAAGATGTGCCAAGTGCTTGAAGTTTCAAGGAGCGGCTATTACGCATGGCTTAGACGTCCAAAGAGCAACCGTTCTTTGTGTCTATTTTTTCAAGGTAAGATCAGGCTTCTTGCTTAAAATTTCATTTTTTCCTACACAGGTCTAATATTATCAAATGAAATCTAATCTACTTCTTTCTCAAAATTATATCTTTTGGCTTGTGCATTATACATATGTGCATACAAACCATTTTTAGAGATTAACTCTTCATGCTTCCCATATTCCTTTATACTTCCATTATCTAACACATATATACAGTCGGATTCT
>Ga0134092_1000759_pt1 | contig 31067 bp, 19 predicted proteins | sample 3_6taG_FD_94454 | JGI IMG/M metagenome (GOLD analysis project Ga0134092, IMG submission 94454) | Switchgrass degrading microbial communities from high solid loading bioreactors in New Hampshire, USA - 3_6_20_6_A3 metaG | ecosystem: Engineered > Bioreactor > Semi-continuous > Anaerobic >... | reverse complement strand
TGTAAATGCTGCTATGGTTTATATAAGTACAGATTACGTATTTGATGGCAACAAAGGAAGTAGCTACACAGAATATGATAAAGCAAATCCAATGAATATATATGGTAAAAGCAAACTTGCAGGTGAAAACTATGTTAAAGAAATCTGTACTAGACATTATATTGTAAGAACTTCTTGGCTATTTGGATTAAATGGTAAAAATTTTGTTACGACTATGCTTAATTTAGCCAAGACTAAAAATGAAATAAGTGTTGTAGATGATCAGTTTGGTTCACCAACATATACATTTGATTTAGCTCAAGCCATAGCAAAGCTAATTCAGAGACCTACTTATGGAACTTTCCATATTACAAATAGTGAATTTTGCACTTGGAATCAGTTTGCGAAAGAAATATTTGAGTACTGGCAGCAAATCAGTTATTGCGATAATAATTCTGAAGAAAAGCATACTTTAGTAAAACCTATAACAACAGAGGAGTTAAACAGACCAGCTTCAAGACCAAAATATTCAGTACTTGAAAACTATAATTGGCAACTAGAAGGTTATGAAAAATTAAGATCATATAAAGATGCTTTGAAAGATTATCTTCATTTATTAAGACAAAGAATGATTGGAGGAATATAAGTGAAAGGGATTATATTAGCAGGAGGTTCTGGGACAAGATTATATCCTGTAACTAAGCCGATTTCAAAACAATTATTGCCTGTATACGATAAACCTATGATATATTATCCACTATCAGTATTAATGCTTGCTGACATAAGAGATATACTTATCATATCAACTCCTAGGGATATTGATTCCTATAAAGAATTACTTGGTGATGGTAGTCAAATTGGACTAAACCTTAAGTATGCTGTGCAGGATAAACCTAGAGGTCTTGCAGATGCATTCATAGTAGGGGAAGAGTTTATCGGAAAGGATAATGTAGCTTTAATATTAGGAGATAATATTTTTTATGGACAAGGCTTTACTGGGATATTAAGAAAAGCAGTTGAAAGAAAAGAAGGTGCTACTATATTTGGTTACTATGTAAAAGATCCAAGACAATTTGGTGTAGTGGAATTTGATGAAAAAAACAATGTAATTTCTATAGAAGAAAAACCTCAAAAACCTAAATCAAATTATGCAGTACCTGGATTATATTTTTATGATAACGATGTGATTGATATAGCTAAGAGTGTTAAACCATCAGCTAGAGGAGAATTAGAAATTACATCAGTTAACAATGAATATTTAAAAATGGGAAAACTTAAAGTTGAGCTTTTTGGAAGAGGTATGGCATGGCTAGATACTGGAACACATAGTGGGTTACTAGAAGCTAGCAACTTTGTGGAAGCTATTCAAAATAGACAAGGCTTATATATAGCATGCTTAGAAGAGATAGCTTACAGAAAAGGATATATTGACAGGGAAAAATTATTAGTATTAGCGAAACAGCTAGAGAAAACAGATTATGGAAATTACTTACTAAAAATAGCAGAAGAAGATGTAATATTTAATAAAGATGTATCTGAAGAGGTAGCACTATCATTAGATGAATAGGGGTGTAACTGTGTCGAAGTTTAAGTTCATAAGAACAGAGATAGAAGGGTTATATGTGATCGAGCCAACAGTTTTTGGCGACAATAGAGGGTACTTTATGGAGACATATAATTACAAAGAGTTTAAAGAAGCTGGTCTTGATATGATTTTTGTTCAAGACAATCAATCAAAGTCAAGAAAAGGAGTGCTTCGAGGGTTGCATTTTCAGCACAATTTTCCTCAAGGCAAACTAGTAAGAGTTACTAAGGGAGAAGTGTTTGATGTTGCTGTGGATTTAAGAAAAAAATCAAAAACTTATGGTAAATGGTATGGAGTAATATTATCAGAGGAAAATAAAAAGCAACTTTATATACCAGAGGGGTTTGCCCATGGATTTTTAGTATTATCAGATGAAGCTGAATTCGTCTATAAATGTACAGACTACTATCATCCTGAAGATGAAGGCGGAATAAGATGGGATGACCCTGATATAGGAATAGAGTGGCCATTACAGCAGATAGAAGAAGTTCTGTTATCAGAAAAGGATAAAAAGTGGAGTACATTAAAAGAAACAGAAACTAACTTTTAAAAAATAATTGAGGTGAAAATAATGAAAAAACTTCTTGTAACAGGTGGAGCAGGGTTTATAGGAAGCAATTTTATAAAATATATGTTAAGAAAATATAAAGATTATAGAGTAGTAAACCTTGATTTGCTGACATATGCGGGTAATTTAGAAAATTTAAAAGAACTACATGCAGGTACTAACGATAACAGAGACAATGAGACTGCCACTACACAAGAGTTAGATAGGTACGAGTTTGTAAAAGGAGATATAGCTGATAGGAAACTAGTTAGTGAGTTATTTGAGAAGTATAACTTTGACTATGTAGTGAATTTTGCAGCGGAGTCACACGTAGATAGAAGTATAGAGGATCCAGAGGTGTTTTTAAGAACTAATATTATGGGCACTCAAGTATTATTAGATAGTGCTAAAAATAATTGGCAGATAGGTACTGATGAAAATGGTTATCCAATATATAGGGATAATGTAAAGTTTCTTCAAGTATCTACAGATGAAGTATATGGAGCTTTAGGGAAAGAGGGTTTATTCACTGAAGAAACACCCCTTGCACCAAATAGCCCATATTCAGCTAGTAAAGCAAGTGCAGATTTAATAGTACGAGCTTATAATAAAACATATAAATTACCTATAAATATAACCAGATGTTCAAACAACTATGGACCATATCAATTTCCAGAAAAGTTAATCCCTCTTATGATAGCAAATGCCCTAGAGGGAAAGGAACTTCCAGTGTATGGAGACGGTATGCAAATAAGAGACTGGCTTCATGTGAATGACCATTGTAGTGCCATAGATATTGTGTTACATAAAGGGAGAATAGGAGAGGTATATAATATAGGTGGGAATAATGAAAAGGCAAATATTGAAATAGTAAAATTAATAATAGATAGACTAAATAAGTCAGAGGAACTAATAAAATATGTCAAAGATAGACTGGGACATGATAGAAGATATGCTATAGATAATACAAAGATAACAACAGAACTAGGGTGGAAGCCAGAATATACATTTGAAAGAGGAATAGAAGAGACTATTGATTGGTATTTGAATAATAGAGAATGGTGGGAAAATATTAGAAACGGTGAATATATGGCATATTATGAGAAGATGTATGGAGATAGATAACTTGATTATAATAACTTAACTACTTATATTATGCAAATGTATATCTAAGAATTAATTCTTGAACAACTATGCTTATCCTATTCACTTAAGATATTTGTTATAATAATATAATAGTTAGTATATGCTATTTTAAAAAGTAAAAATCATCTTTTAAATGATAGAAATTATGAATGAGAATATCATAATTAATGTTATAAATACACAGAGAGTGGTAATATATCCTTGGTAATTTAGGAGAAGATATTAATTTTATAATTTTTAAATAATATTGATGAGAATGAACATTAAAGTCATATAATATGTTACCTGTAATTGAATAGGCTAAAAAAGAATGTAAGTCTGGAATTGCAAAAAATATTAATTTAGAAAGCTCTTTGTTAAGAAATACTTTTAAATTATGATCATTTAAAGATTTTTTGTTTCGAAGTGATTATTGTTATCAAAATGGTTTATAAAACAATTAATTGCTATATGAGCATATTTATCACTGACTTGTAAAATGTTTTGTTGTAAAGAATTTCATGCGATTGACAAATTAGTTATTCATTAAATCGGAAAAAGTGTAATAAGATATTTATATGTTTTTTTATTACTACTAGGAAATTAAATACAAAATACTTTGTTATTTAAAACTCTAACATGAACTAATAATATTTCAAAATAATTATCTAGTGAGTGAGGACAAAATATGAATTTATTAGATAGAATAAGAGAGATTAAAAGAAAGTTAATCAATATAGATTCTAGAAGGTCAATATTTACAGTAAATCTAATAGATGACAGTAAACATATTACAAATTTGGCATCTGATATATATATTTCATTTATTGTAATATCTGATTCTGATAGTATTATTGGAAGTGAAAATATTGAAAAACAAAGTCAAGACAATTATGAGGTCATAAGATGTCAGAGATTATCTACAAGTATAAATGAAAGTATTTTAAAATCAAAAGGTGACTATATAGTTTTAATTGATGATTCAGATATTATAAAAGAAAATGCAACATATGAGATAACAAAAGCAGCTGCTATAAGTGATGCTGATATAATATATAGTGATGAAATATATAACAATCAAAAAAGTTTTAAACCAGATTATTCACCAGATACACTATTGAGTTTTAATTATATAGGGAAATTGACAGCCTACAAAAAAGCATTCATAATTGAGCTAGGTGGAATAAGGCAAGGGACAGAGGAAGCACTTTATTATGATTTGATATTACGTGCAACAGAATGTACTGATAAGATTTATCATATTTCGAAGATATTATGTAATACAACTGTTGAGAGAATCGATGAGAACAAAGAAATTGAGGTTATTCAAGATGCTCTCGAGAGACGTGGAGAAGGAGGAGTTGTTAAAAGAACAGGATATAAGGGACGATATTTTGTTTCATACTCGCCAGATGCAAATGATTTTGCTTCGATTATTATACCAACTAAGGATTGTTCTGAAATATTGGAAGTATGCTTAGACTCTATTTTTAAAAAAACTACCTATGAAAACTATGAAGTAATTATTATAGATAATGGAAGTGAAAAAACAGAAACTTTTAACTTGTTCGATTACTGGAGTGAAAAAGAACCTAATCGATTTAAAGTTATTAAATTGGACATTCCCTTCAATTTTCCTAAGCTTAATAATGAAGCAGTGAAGTATGCTAGAGGAAATATTTTGGTATTCTTGAACAATGACACTGAAGTTATTACTCCGGACTGGTTGAGTGAGTTAGTTGGCCAAGCAAGACGCAAGAGCATTGGAGCAGTTAGCCCAGTATTGCTTTTTGGTGATAATACTATTCAACATGCAGGAGTTATCTTAGGAATAGGAAAAATAGGTGGAAGAATGTTTAAATATGAAAATATTGAGAATAATCGTGGATATATGGATCGTTTAATATGTAATTATAACTATACAGCACTTACTGCTGCATGTATGGCAGTCAAAAAAACAGATTTTCTAGAAGTCGGAGGATTTGATGAAAAACTAGTAGTTACTATGAATGGTATTGATCTTTGTCTTAAGCTTACTGAAAAGGGATTATACAATTTACTAATTCCTAGTATACATTTATATCACTATGAGTCAAAAACAAGAGGCAGAGATGACACAATACAAAAAAGGCAGAGAGCTCTCAAGGAAATAAAGATGTTAAAAGAAAAATGGCTTTCGAAAGCTTTAATAGATCCAATGTATAATATTAATTTATCTGATAAGTCAACTGATTTTTCTGAAAGATATTACTTTGGTGAAAAAATAGATTTAAGAATTCCTAGTCCTAAAGATAATGTTAAATATAAGATAGATGTTATGGAAGTCAATGAAAATATTATTCGTATTTGTGGATGGGCTGTTATTGAAGATGTGGATTCTGAAAGTTCTCAGATATATATTACTTTAAAGTCAAAGGGACAAGAGCAAGTTTATATTACTAAAATGTCAAATAGATATGATATTGTTAGATTTTTTAGTGGACAAGATATGTACAAGAATTCTGGATTTACTTTAAGTATTGATTGTAGCAAGATGAAAAAAGGTATATATACAGTTGGACTATTAATAAAAAATGATAAAACCTATGGTTACGTAGATACAATTACAAGATTCAAAATAAGAGCACATAAGGGTGATAAATATTGAAAATTGTCCTTGATTATCATAAAATGGATAGATACATTGAAAGAAAAAGAGAAAGAGAATTGCTAAGGATTGTAAAAAAGCATGATGATTATAAAAAAATTGTATATAAGTCAAAAAAATTATCAACAATTTATCATCTTTCTCATGTGAGGACTAATATATTGGCTTGGTATGATTTCAAAGATAATGCAAATATTTTAGAAATAGGTGGAGGATATGGAGAAATTACTGGAGAACTTTGTAATAAAGCTAAACATGTGACTTCACTAGAAACATCAAAAGGGCGTGCCAAGGTAATTGCTGAAAGACATAAGAATAGAAAAAATTTAGAAGTTATAGTAGGTTCTATTGATGATATAGAATTCCAGAATAAATTTGACTATATAGTTCTTATTGGCAGTTTAAATTTTATTCAAGTATTTAGTGATAATAATAAAACTATTGAAGAATTTTTTGATAAAATAAAAATACTGCTAAAGAACGATGGAATAATACTTCTTGCTGCTGAATGTCAAAGCAAGATTGAAAATGATCATTTTTTTAGAAAAATTGATACCTATAAAGCAGAAAAAAATTTATTGAAAGAATCAGAATTAGTAGATATTTTAAGGAAGATAGGATTTAAACATATTTACACGTATTATCCATCACCAAGTTATAAATTTGCTAAAGAATTATGTAGTATTAATGAAAAAAATTCTGATTCCGTTCTTATTGAAGCAAGAAATTCTGAACGACAAGAGAAAATTAGAAATATTAAATTTGCTACAACACGTTTGGATAGATTTCAGATATATACTATAATAACCGAAGATGAAAAGAACAAGTATGTTAGAAAATATCCATTAGATAGTAAAGCGATGGAGCATCTTAATAATATGTGTGAAAACTATTATAAATTGGTTAACGTATATAAGGGAAAATTTGATGTAGTAGGAATTAGAAAATTCAAGAACGGAGTTGAATTTGACTTTTCTAAAGGAGAGCTTTATCAAGATTTTTTATTAAAATTAATAGATGAAAATAAAAAAAGTGAATTTATTGAACAACTCGATAGATATTATGAATTACTAACTAGTTCGGCTGTTATGTCGGATGAATATTATAAAAATCCAGATTTTATCAAAGTTTATGGCAAAAATGCTTGTTTGTCTACAGGTTCAAGTTGCATGTGTACACAGTTAAGTAATGGTGATGGGAATTTTGATAATTATTTTATAGAAAATAACAGATTGATAATGATAGATTATGAGTGGATATTTGATTTTCAAATCCCAGTCAAGTTTCAAATGTGGAGAAGTATTCACTATTTTTTTTCAAAGACCAAAGCAAAAAAAATTGTAACTCCAAATCAATTATATAGACGATATGGCATAAGTGAAGATGAAAAGGAATTATTCAAAAAAATGGAGAAAAACTTCAGTTATTATGTTCATGGTAATCCTAAGATAAACCATATAGAAAGGTTGCGGTTAGCACCTTTTCAATATAAGGATGTAATAAATGCAGTTAAAAAAAGACTTTATTCATATAAAAAATACTGTACAAAGGTGAAAAAATAAGTATGCTGAAAAAAATATTAAGAGAACCAATATGCTTATTTAACGAAATTTATAAAAATTATAATATGGTTGTAGATTTGTCAAAGCATGAGTTAAAAAGGGAATATTCTGGAACTATTTTAGGTATGTTCTGGGCTGTAGCAAAACCTATTATGACACTAATTGTATACTGGTTCGTATTTTCTATAGGATTACGGTCAGGCTCTCCAATTAAAGGAGTTCCATTTTTTCTGTGGTTAATGGCAGGAATGAGTCCATGGTTTTTTATCTCTGATACACTTGTAAAAGCTGCGAATTCCATTCGCTCAAAAAGTTATTTAGTAAAAAAGATGGTATTTCCTGTAAGCATTTTGCCGACTATAAAGGTAATATCGCTACTTTATGGACATTTATTATTTGTAGTTATTATGATAATAGTATTTGCTTTATATGGATATTTTCCTGACTTGTACTATTTAGAACTGATATACTATATTTTTTCAGAAGTTATGTTGATGATAGCAATATCCTGGGCAACATCAAGTTTAGTAGTTTTTAGTAAAGATATATATGAATTTTTACGAACAACTATTGTTTTGTTTTTCTGGCTAACCCCAATTGTTTGGTCTATTGATAATTTACCTCCTTTTTATAAAAAAATATTTTTATTAAATCCTTTTTATTATAATATTAATGGATTTAGGAATGCACTAATAAATAAAATATGGTTTTGGGAGCAATGGAAGTATGGATTATATTATTGGTCTTTAATTGCAATTTTGCTTACTATTGGAGCAATAATACACAATAAACTTAGAACGCATTTTGCGGATATACTGTAGGTGATTCAATGAGTTTAGCAATAGAAGTGGATAATGTAACAAAGATTTATAAAACATATAATAATGACATAGATAGACTAAAAGAAGTGTTTTTTAACAAAAAATATAGCAAAGATTTTTATGCACTAAAAGATGTTTCGTTTAAGATATCAAAAGGTGAATTTGTAGGAATAGTTGGCAGAAATGGTGCAGGAAAATCAACAATATTGAAAATTATATCTGGAATAACAAAACCAACTACAGGGAATGTGAGAGTATATGGTAAAATTTCGGCTATTCTAGAGCTTTCATCAGGATTTAATACAGAGCTAACTGGGCTAGATAATATATATTTGAAAGGCACACTTATGGGATTTTCTAAGGCAGAAGTGAATAAACATATAGATAGTATAATTGAATTTGCAGATATAGGAGAGCATATACACAAACCTGTACGTACCTATTCAAGTGGGATGTTAGCACGTTTAGCTTTTGCTATAGCTATTAATATGGATGCTGATATTTTAATTGTCGATGAAGCACTAGCTGTTGGAGACACAGAATTTAAACTTAAATGTTACAAAAAATTTAACGAGTATAAGGATTCTGGCAAAACAATCTTATTCGTTACGCATTCAATGTCATCTATATTAAATTATTGCACTAGAGCGATTTTACTAGACAAAGGACGAAAAATAGATGATGGAACACCGAAAGAAATTGTAGATTTGTATAAGAAAATTACAACTAATAGCTCTATAAAAAAAGATATGAAATCTGATGATATTTATGAAGATATAGAAGAAAAAAAAGCTTGGAAGGATTGCTTCAATATTAACTCTAACGCAATAGAATATGGCGATAAAAAGGTTGAAATTATTGATTTTGGATTATTTACAAGCGATGGTCAGATATCACACACTATAATGTCTAATGAACTTATGTTGATAAAGTTAAGAGTAAAAATAATTGATGAAGTTAAAGAACCAATTTTTGCATTTAGTATAAAAGATATCAAGGGATTAGAACTAATTGGAACAAATACTCTTTATGAAAACATAGATGTTTCAAATTATAATAAGATAGGATCAGAAATTATTATAACATTTGAACAGAAATTATCTCTTAGACCAGGAAATTATACTTTATCATTAGGATGTACTGAGTTTGTCCATGGGAAGTTAGTTGTACACCATAGATTATATGATATTTTAATCTTTGAAGTGCTATCAGATAAGCAAATTCCACATTTATTTGACGCAAATTCAAAGATAAATATAAGATTGGTATAAAAAAATAGTGTGAGGTATTTGTATGAGCAAAATAAAATTAAATTTAGAATATTATAGTGGTAGGGATATTTATTCTGATGGAGAGATTGAAGATGAATTATACGAGATAACTTTGAACAATAATTGTTATGATGATATTGTCTTTAATGATAATAGGTGGCCTATATTATATCATTTGTCTTCAATTCGGCACAATATTATAAGTTGGTATCCATTTAAAAAAGACTGTTCTATACTTGAGATAGGAGCAGGGTGTGGAGCAATTACTGGAGCCTTATGCGATAAGGCAAAGGAAGTAGTAGCAGTTGATTTATCAAAACGCAGGTCGGAAATAAATGCTAATAGAAATAAAAACAGAGATAACTTAGAGATTATAGTAGGTAATTTATCAGACATAAAATTTGAAAGACAATTTGATTATATTACACTTATTGGAGTATGGGAATATGCTATAAAATTTAAGAATAGCAATGATCCATATTTGGATTTTTTAAAAGATATTAAACGATTATTAAAACCTGATGGGGTATTGTTATTAGCAGTCGAGAATAGGTATGGGTTAAAATATTTTTCTGGTTCTAAAGAAGATCATGTTGGTTCATATTTTAGTGGAATAAATGGCTATATAGGAATAGATAACGTTAGAACATTTGATAAGCGACAAGTGAGTAAATATTTAAAAGATGCAGGTTTTAGTAAATTATCATATTATTATCCATTTCCAGATTACAAGACACCATATCAAATATTTTCCGATAAGCAGAAGCCTAAATATAATCAATTGGAAAGTAGAACAATTACCTTTGATAGAGTAAGGTTAGAAAATTTTAACGAACGACTTGTATTTAATGACTTAATATCAAATGATATGTTTGGGTACTTTGCTAACTCGTTTTTAATTGAATGTTCGAATATAGATACAGATGTAAATATTCTATATGTAAAACATAATAGTAAGAGATTACCAAAATATCAAATTACTACTACTATAATTGAAGAAGATGAAAAAAAAGTCGTTGTTAAATCTCCTATTTATAGTTATGGGATAGATCATATTAAAGATATTTTTGATAATTATACAAAATTAAATCAAAGTCGAAGTCAAAGGTTTAGTGTAATTGATACTAAATTTAAGGAAGGAAAACTATATCTTAAATATACAGATGATATCTTGCTAAGTGAGTATCTTATTAGGTTAATAAACAATGGAAAAAAGAATGAAGTATTCAAAAAATTGGAAGAAGTTTACAATATATTAGTAAGTAATTCTGAGGACAACAGTGCCTTTTATATTTGCGACAAAATGAAGGAAGTCTTTGGAAAGCATGCGGAAGAACTTTCAATTTTCAGACACAAACACAGATATATAACATTACCTAATCTTGATTTTAATTTTGAGAATATAACTGTTTTAAGTAATGGAAAGTATGAGGTCATAGATTTTGAATGGGTATTTGACTTTTTGTTGCCCATAGAGTTTATTTTTTATAGATGCATTAGATTATTTTTTAGTAAATATGGAGAGGAGATTGGTAATTATATTACTAATAAGGAGATTTATAACTATTTCAATATAACCGAGGAGGAAATTCAGTTATTTGAACGGTTAAATAATGAATTTTTTATATATGTACATGGTAAAAATGCTCCATATTGCTATTTTCAATATCTTAAAAAATGTGTAAATTTAAATCATTATATAAACGAGAGAAATGCATTAAAGAAAAATAATAAAAAACTCAAGCAAGAGTTAAAAGTATGTAAAGCTATTATAAATGAGGAAAGTAAGAAGCTAATAGAAAAGAATGCAAAGTTCGCCAAAGAACAAGAAAAGTTTGCTGAGGTTAGAAATGATCTCATAAAGAGAATAGAAGATTTGGAAAGACAAAATGAACAGCTTAAGCAGAGAATTGGTTTATTAAATAGTGAACAAGAAAAGATTAAAGAGGAAAATAATAGACTTGTAAACGAGATTAATCGCATAAAAAATTCAAGAAGCTGGAAAGTTATTCAGTTTTTATCATCAATTAAATATAGAAGGAAAAAGTTTAGATAAGTAATAATATTAAAAAAAGTATAGTTTGATACCCAATCTATATTGCATTTTGGATTTTAATATTTTTAATTTTATATTTTTGCTAATGGTGTAAGAACAATTGATTTGTGAAATGATGAGGAATGAGCAAATGAAGGTAACTATAGTTATTCCAAATTATAACGGGAAGAAATTTTTAGAGAATTGTATAGAATCTTTATATGAACAAGATTATAAAAATATGGATATCATTGTTGTTGATAATGGATCAACTGATGGAAGTATTGAATTTATAGAAAGTCGATATTCTGATGTGAAATTGATCAAATTAGATAAAAACTATGGTTTTAGTAAAGCTGTTAATGAAGGGATAAAGGAAGCTAAAGGAGAGTATGTAGTCCTCCTCAATAATGATACAAAGACAACAAGCAATTGGCTACAGGAATTAGTTAATTGTATAGATAAAGATGAAAATATTTTTTCTTGTTCTAGCAAGATGCTAAAATATGATGATATAAGTACGATAGATGATGCTGGTGATGAATATACAATTTTAGGTTGGGCTTATCAAAATGGGAATAACAAACCTGAAACACTGTATTCCAAGCCAAAAGAAGTTTTTTCATCTTGCGCAGGAGCAGCAATTTATAGAAAAAGCATTTTGGACAAAATTGGATATTTTGATGAAAGTTTTTTTGCATATTTGGAGGATGTAGATATAGGTTATAGAGCAAGAATACATGGATATAAAAATGTATATTGTCCAGCAGCTATATGTTATCATATTGGGAGTGCCACTACAGGTAGCAAATATAACGAGTTTAAGATTAGTTTATCATCTAGAAATAATATATATTTATTATATAAAAACATGCCATTACTACAACTAGTATTTAATTTCCCATTTTTATTTATAGGTTTTTTTATTAAATGGATATTTTTTTTGTTTAAAGGTTACGGCAAAACATATTTATATGGTGTTATTCAAGGGCTTAGAACAATTCATCAAGTTCAAAAAATAAAGTGCGAAAAAGTACACCTTTTAAATTATCTAAAAATACAACGATTACTTATTATAAATAGTGCTAAGTACTTTTATCAAAAGTTTAATCGTAAGTAATAGTATTATATTTTTGATTAATATGTCTTTTACTTAAAGATCGCATTTAGAATATTAGTTATGAAAAAGAGGTGTACATATGAAACTCTCAATAATAATAGTGAACTATAACACTAGAGACTTAACATTGCAAACACTAAACTCAGTATACAAAAATCAAGGAGATAATAACTTTGAAGTAATAGTAGTAGATAATGCTTCTAAAGATGATAGTGTAGAAATGATAAAGAAGCATTTCCCACAAGTCATTCTTATACAAAACAATGAAAACCTCGGATTCTCAAAAGCAAATAACATAGCTATAAAAAGGTCTATTGGGGAATATATACTATTGTTAAATTCTGATACCATAGTTATGGAAGATACGTTGGAGAAAATGATTAAATATATGAATGATAATCCTGATGTAGGTGCATCAGGATGTAAAGTAGTTCTTCCAGATGGTAGCCTTGATAAAGCTTGTAAAAGAAGTTTTCCAACTCCCCAAAATGCTCTATATAATGCATTAAAATTGGACAGGCTATTTCCGCAAAGTAAAGTCTTTGGAGAATATAATTTAACATATTTGGATGAAAACGAAATTCATGATGTTGACTGCTTAGTTGGAGCATTTATGATGGTTAGAAGGGAAGTAATTGAGCAGGTAGGATTACTAGATGAAGATTTTTTTATGTATGGAGAAGATATAGACTGGTGTTATAGAATAAAACAAGCTGGTTGGCGAATCGTGTACTATCCCAAAACAAAAATAATTCATTATAAGGGTGGGAGCAGCAAGAAAAAAAATACTAAAATAATTTATGAATTCCACAAGGCAATGTACTTATTCTTTGAAAAGCACTATAAAGATAGATATTCAATATTATTAAGGTATGTAGTATATCTAGGTATATTTAGCAAAATGTTATTATCATTTGTAATAAATATATTTAGAAGATAACTTAGTTCTATGTTTATTAATTTATTGGAGTGATTTAAGAATGATCAAACAAAATCAAAAAATATTAAATGCGATGTTAGTTTTTATTGATGCTATAGTTTTAGCTATATCACTTGTTCTTGCATGGGTTATAAGATTCAAAAGTGGTTTGTTTTCGGTAGAATCCCATTTAAGCTTTAAAACCTATATGTTACCTCTAATTTTTATTATTCCATTATATTTGGCAATATATAGCTTCAATAAATTATACACTCCACATAGAAATAAGGATATATTTTTTGAAGTTTCAAATATTATAAAAAGTAATATTCTAGGATTGATTATATTAACAACTATTTTATTTGTGCAAAAGCAAATCCATTACTCAAGATATGTATTGTTATTTTTCTCAGTAATTTCTATTGTGATAACTACTATAGAAAGAACTTCTATTAGGCTAGTACTTAGAAGTTTGAGAAAAAGAGGATATAATGTTAAGCATATCTTGATAATTGGAGCAACTGAATTGGCTGCTGACTTTTTAAAAAGGATACAAGCAAACAAGTATCTAGGATATAATGTATTTGGTATATTGGATGACAATAAGAAAAAAGGATACAAATTAAAAGATTCTGTTGTTATAGGAAGAATAAGCGATTTAGATAGATGTCTACAAAAAAACAATTTAGACGAAATAATTATAGCCTTGCCAATTGAGGAATATGGAAAACTAAAGGACATAATTAATATATGTGAGAAAAATGGTATAAGAACTCAAATTATACCTGCTTATAGTAAATATATACCAGCCAGGCCTTATGTAGATGAACTAGATGGCCTCCAACTAATAAATATAAGACATGTACCACTTGATAATATATTAAACAGCACTATTAAAAGAATTATGGATATTTTAGTATCATTGATAGCTATAGTAATTTTTTCTCCAATAATGCTTTTTACTGCAATAATGATAAAAATAACTTCTCCTGGTCCAATAATATTTAAGCAAGAAAGAGTGGGACTAAATAATAAATGTTTTAATATGTATAAATTTAGATCTATGCATGTAGCCAAAGAAGAAGTAGCAGCAACTAGGTGGACAACTAAAGATGATCCTAGGAAAACTAAGTTTGGAGCATTTATTAGAAAGCTGAGCATAGATGAGCTGCCACAATTATTTAATGTTTTAAAAGGAGATATGAGCCTTGTAGGCCCTCGACCAGAAAGACCTTTTTATGTAGAAAAGTTTAAAGAAGAGATACCTAAATATATGATAAAACATCAGGTTAGACCAGGCATGACAGGCTGGGCACAAGTGAATGGATGGCGTGGCGACACATCTATTAAAAAAAGAATTGAATATGATATATACTATATAGAAAACTGGACATTGCTTTTGGATATAAAAATACTATGGTTAACAATTTTCAAAGGATTTATAAATAAAAATGCATACTAACAAATAAGTTAAGATAATCAGAGCATAATAGAAAAAGTAATTGCTTGTATACTTATAGAGCAAGCTTAATGTTATAATTTATGTTATAAGAAAGCTTTATAAACTAAAAGAAGAAAATTACATATGAGTAGTTATTAAATTTTTCTAGGGAATGAATAATGCTTATCTGAATACAAGTTAGTAGATACATAAAAAACTAATACACTAGTCCCTTTGACAACTGCAGAGTCATGTAATAAGATGTTAATAACAAATATTGTTGGGGGATGGTAAGAGATGAGAGTTAACTTAAAGAAAAATATTACGTTAATTATTATTATCGTCTTGACATTGAGTCTGTTTTTGACTTCAATGGCATTTGCAGATGGTACCTTTAAAAATCTAAAAGCATGGTTTGGAGATATCAAAATCTTTGTGAATAATAAGCAAGTGCAAATGGATGTGCAGCCTTTTATAGTTGATGGTACTACATATGTTCCCGTAAGAGCTTTAAGTAATATTCTCAATCAGGAAGTAGCTTGGGATGGGACAAATAGAAGAATTGATATTACTGATAAATCTAACCAGTATACTTCATATATATCATATTTATCTCAGCAGTTAACAGAAAAACAAAATAAAATAAATGAGCTAGAAGCAAAAGTTGCTGAGCTGCAGGCTCAATTGACTACTTCAAAGCAAGGTTCTAAATATACCTTGAGTCAGATGGAAAAATATCTTAATGATGAGTATGGAGTATATAAGAAAATTACGTTTGATATAGAGCTATATGGAGATAAAGAAGATATAGAAGTAGAGATTTATGTAGATTTAGATGATTATTATTCAAAATGGAATTCGTTAACTACTTCTGAAATAAAAAGTTATATTAAAGATATAGTAGACGATATATTAGATAATTTTAAAGATGCAAAGGTAAGCGGCTTTATTGAAGATAGCTACAACGATAAAAAACTGGTAGAGTTCTATTTAAATAAAAAGGGCAGTCTAACAGTTAACATAAAGGATAGTAGATATAAGTATACATATGATATAGATGATTTGGAGGATTATTTAAATAAAAATTATGATGAGTATGAAGGCGTATATTTTACTATAACTTTATCTGGAGATAAAGACAATATTAGAGTATATGTCACTACTGATGACAATGACCTGAAAAAACTATATACTTCTGAAATAAAAGAATATCTAAAGGATTTGTATTCAGAAATAATCTATGATTTTCCAGATGCATATGTATATGGATATATTAGGGATGATTACAATAGATACTACTTTGATTTTGATACAGAAGGAAATATTTACCTAGATAAATAGTTGAATAATGACAAAAGGCTTTAGGAATAAGGTAATATAGAGCTAGGAAAATATGTTACTCTTATTCCTTATTTTTTGTCTATAGAAATAGGAATTTTTTGAAGTAATATTTATAGGGCATTAACCTAATATAATATACTTGCCTTGATGTAATAAATACAATTATGCTATAATCAAGTAAAATGCATATTTTGAGATATCATAAGAAGGAGGATTAACATGAAAAAGTTTTTGGCACTTACTATAGCTGCTGTTATGCTTTTTTCATTGAGTGTTATTACATATGCAGAGGATAACTTAGATGAAATAGATCCTAACGAAGAATTAGAATTAAGTCTTGAGAAGGCTATAGACTATGCCCTAAAGCATAGTAGAGATATGAAGATACAAGATTTAGAAATGAAAAAGGCACAGTTGCAATATGATCAAGGTAGACATGAAGCTAGAGAGTTTGAAGAACAAATAGAGGAATATGAGAATCTGCCAGATGAAATAAAGAGCCAAATGAGAGGAGAAGTAATACCAATTATAGAAAGAGAGCTGTTAGAGCTTGGAGTTTTAGACAGACAAGCAAAACTTACAAGACAGATAGCCATATGGAATAAGGAAATAAAGGAAAATGAAATAAAGTACAATGTAGAGAAGGCTTACTTTGATTTACTGCAAAGTGAAAAGGAATTGGAAATAGCAAGAGAAAGCTTAGAATTAGCCAATAGGCAATATGAACAAAGTCAAAAAATGTACGAATTAGGAACCATATCCCATCAACAGCTTTTATCAGCAGAATTTGCAGTATTTCAGGCACAGTCAGCTCTTGATATGGCAGTAGTTGGATATGAATTAGAAAAGATGAGTTTTAACAATACTTTAGGCTTACCTTTAAGCCAAAAAATAAAATTAACAGACAAAATAGAGTACAAAAATCATGAAGAAATAAACCTAGAAGAAGCTATAGAAACTGCTTTTGAAAATAGTGCATTAATAAAGGTTTCTAAGGAAAACTATGAGCTTTCAGAGCTTACATTTAAGGCTGTAAGAGCTAAGCATGTTACACCAAATCAATTTAAATATAGAGAGCAGGAAATAGCAGTAGAACAAGCTGCTAAGAATTTGGATAATGCAAAAAACGGAGTGGAAATGCAGGTAAGAACTGCTTATTATAGTCTAATAACAGCAGAGAAGCAAATAAAGACTTATGAAAGGGCAGTAGAAAATGCAGAGAGAGCATACGAACTAGCTGAATTAAGCTATAGTTTAGGTCAAAATACTTTAAATGATGTCACTAAGGCTAGAATAGATCTCATGGATGCGAAGAAAAACCTATCTAAACAAGTTCATGCATATAATCTAGCATTGTTAGACTTTAAATATGCTATAAGCTTAGGGAAAAATACAATAGGTAGTGGATTTTAAGGAGTGATTCAGATTAAAATTGAAGAGACTTCTAGGATTCTATATATAGATATTCTAAGAATTGTATCAATATTTGCAGTGGTGGTGCTACATGTATCGGCTCCATTTGCAGCTAATATGAATACATATGGTACAAGATGGTGGTGGATAGGCAATATAGCAGATTCTGCTACCAGATGGAGTGTACCTGTGCTTATTATCATTAGTGGTAGGCTTTTGCTAGATAATAGTAGAGAGGAAGATGTATTTCCATTTTTAAAGAAAAGGTTTACAAAGGTAATTATTCCTCTTATTTTCTGGAGCTTTGTATATATGCTTAGGGATAGTAAATCAGCTATACAATTGGATGCCTTGCTGTTTAAACAGTTTTTGCTAAATCTTTATACAGCCAAAGTGCATATCCATTTGTGGTATTTGTATATGATAGTAGGACTGTATTTGATAACGCCTATTATTAGGATATACGTAAAAAATGCAAAAAAAGAGAGCATTTTTTATTTTATAGTCATATGGTTTATATCTAATGGAATAATTGGATTTTCAGAAAAATTTATGTCCTATAATATTGGCTTCAATCTAAGTTTTTTTAATTGGAGCTTGGGATATTATATTTTAGGCTTTTTATTTGAAAGGTATAATCCTTCGGGAAATCAAAGGAAAATAATCTATATCCTTGGGTTCCTAGGTCTAAGCATAACCATATATGGAACATTTTTATTGACTCTGGATAATGCTGGAGAGCTAGTTCCGCATCTTTACTCATATTTTGCACCTAATGTTATATTTATGTCCATATCAGTATACTTATTATTTAAAAATATCGATTGGAATAAGACAATTGCTAAAATTCCTGTAGTCAATAATCTAATTTCAAGTTTAGGTAAGACAAGCTTTGGCATTTATCTGATACATTTGCTCGTATTAGATATAATTTCTTCTGGAGATATTGGTATTATTGTAAAAGTATCTTCATTTAATCCTATTATAGGGATACCTTTAGTTAGTATATTGACATATTTTATTTCTTTTTTAGTAGTTTTTATTGTGCAGAGGATACCATTGTTAAACAGAGTAGTTCCTAAATAAATATATTTTAATTACAGCAGAAAGCAAATAATTTATGGAGATGATTACATGAGCAACTATAGAAAAGACTTCACTTATAGAAAATCAAAAGCTCTTGGAGCTGTAATAGGTACTCTTTTATTGACTACAACAACAGTTCTTACTGTAAATGCAATTGATTCAGATGAGTCTAATACAGCTATATGTAATGACTACAATGAATCTATTATAACAGTAGAGAATGGAATTGAAATATCTACTGTGGTACCTGAGGTTTTAGTATCTCATGCTGGAGGAAGGATAAATGGCAAGTCCTATACTAATTCTAAAGAGTCCTTAGACAAAAGCTATGAAAGGGGCTATAGATTTATAGAGCTAGATTTTCAATGGACTACTGATGGAAACCTTGTTCTTATTCATGATTGGGATACATATACTCTTAGTGCTTTTGGGATAGAGCCTAAAAAATGCAGTACTTATGAGTTCAAAAGCCTTCTTAGGTTGGACGGGCTTACACAGATGACATTGGATGATTTAGCAGAATGGATTTATGATCATAAGGATGTATATATAATTACTGACATAAAATCTGATAATGTTAAGGCACTGAAGCTTATAAAAGACACCTATCCTGATTTAATAGGTCGAATTATTCCACAGATATATAAAATGGAAGAATATGCTCCTGTAAAGGACTTAGGATATACAAATATAATATTGACTTTATATGCTTCAAACTATTCAGATGAAGAGATAATAGATTTTGTAAGACAGCAGCAGGTTTTTGCCATAACTATACCTATTTATAGGGCAAGAACTGACCTGCCTAAAAAACTGAAAAGAGAAAATGTATTTGTATATGCACATACGATTAATGACCATAGCTTAAGGCAGGAATTAGAGCTATATGGAATAGATGGATTCTATACTGATGATATACTTCCTTTAAGCTGGGGAATAGATCAGGTAAATAAAGCAAAAGAATATAATCTCATTAATGATATTAACTATGAATGTCTTAATGAGTACATAACTAGAGAAGAGGTATGTGAACTCATAGTAAATCTATATGAAGCTATGACTGAGAAAGAAGTAGTATTGCCAAGCATAAATAAGTTTATAGATACAGAGAGTGAAGAAGTGTTAAAGGCAAATGCATTAGGTATAGTAAATGGAATTAAAGAGACGCAATTTTCACCAAAGTCAAATGTATCAAAAGAAGAAATGGCTACTATGATTTATAGAACATTAAAGCTTGTAGATGAAGATATAGTAAAAGGTAAATTTCAAATTACCTTTTCTGATGAAGGAGAGATTTCTAAATGGGCAAGGGATGCAGTTGGATTTTTAGGAAGCTGTGATATCCTAAGTGGTGTGGGAAGTAATAGATTAGACCCTAAAAGCAGTGTCACTAAAGAGCAGGCAATTATATTAGTTAAAAGAGTTTATGAAAGATTCAAATTGGATTTAGAGAAAGAAATATAATGCATAGCAAATATTATGGAACAAATATTATTTCTTTTCGTCCAATGTATTGTTAATTATATGTTAAACAACAAAATATGCTTTAAACACCATATATTTTTCAAAAATAGAAGGATTTGAGTATTATTTAAAGAATATATTATCTATTAAAGTTATAGGGAGGGCGAAGGCATATATGTTTGGAAGAACAGCAAAGCATTTAAAAAAACTTTCACTTGTACTAGCTTTATTATTTGTATTTACAAGCACTTCAGTGTTTGCGCAAAGCTTTAAGGATGTTCCTAGCAATCATTGGGCAAAGGATTATATAGATAAAGTTAGTAATGCAGGTATAATTACGGGTGTTGGGGAAGGTATGTTTAATCCTGGCGGAAATGTGACAAAGCTGCAAGCAGCGGTTATGCTAGCTAGAATGATGGGAATAGATGCAACTAAAACAGCACAGGCAAGACAGGCATATCAGAGTTTGCTGACTGGGCTAAAGATACCTACATGGGCTCAAGATGGTGTAGCAGTGGCACTAGCAGCAGGAGTAATTACTGAAGATGAAGCAAAAGGACTCTACGTGAATAATCAAGAGACAGTTGCTCAAAGAGTAGAGATAGCTCGTTGGCTAACTAAGGCTATGGGCCTTGATGAAGAAGCTAAAAAGCTTACTATAATAAGGCTTACATTTAAAGATGTAGATTTTATAAGTGTAGAAGACCAAAAATATGTCTATATGATGATAAACAAGGAAATTATAAATCCTAATGGAGATGAACAAGGAAGATACAATCCTACTTCTCCTATAAGAAGAGACGAGATGGCAAAGATGCTGGCTATTGGCTATGACTATATGGTTTCAAATCTCTTATTAAATAGGCCCTTAAAATTAAATAATGAGGAAACAGTAGTAGTGAAGACTCGTAGTGTAAATGGTACTATAACTAGTATTTTGAAGGTAATTGATGAACTATACATAACAGTTGAAGATAAATTAGGCAATAGAACAACATATATAGTGAATGAAAAAAGTATAGTAAAGCTAGATGGCAGCAAAATGGATTATAAAGAGCTTATTGAAGGACTTAAGATTACAGCAGAGGTTACTGAAGACAACATAGTAGTATCACTTAATGCAGAGGGAATAAATGAAGAATATACTGGCAAAGTAAAATCAATTACTACCACTAGCCCTCAAATGCTTACAATAGAATATACTACTGATACAAAATCAGGAGCAACTGCGAAAAAATCTTTCTATCTAGACTCTGACGTAGAAATAATTTTAAATGGAGAAGAGGCATTCTTCAAAAACCTAGAGATAGGAGATTATGTTGAAATAAAAGTAAGAAATAACAAGATAGTAAAAATAGATGCTAAGAGCAAATACTTAGAGATTGAGGGAATTATAAAAGAAATTAAATTGACTTCAAGTGAGTATTCATTAGTAATTCAAGATGAAGACAAGAAAACATATGAATATCCTATAGACAAAAATGTTTCAATATATAGAAATAAGAGCAAAGCAAAAATTACAGAACTTAAAAAAGGTGATGAAGTAACTGTAGAGATAGAAGATGGAGTAATTACTGACATAGTGGCATCGGTTGTTAAAAAGGAAGGCGAAGGTTCTATAGTATCTATACTTCAAGCTAAAAAACCAGAGATTACTATAATGAACAGCAAGGGAGAAAAAGAGACTTACTATATTGCTACAGGAGCAACTATAAGGCTAGACAAGGAAAGAGCAGAGCTTTATGACCTTAAGGTAGGCTACTATGTAGATTTTACAGCAGAAGGTGATGAGATAGTTTCACTTTATGCTATAACTAGACAGAAAAATAATATTATTGTAGGAACTATAAGCAATATAACAGCTAAACACAGTATAATCACGGTAACAATAGAGGATGAAGATGGCGATATTTATGAGAGAACAATAGTATATTCAAGTGATACTGTATTTATAGACCTATATGGAAATGCAGTACGCGAAAGTAGATTAGAAATTGGAGATGAAGTCATTGTTATAGGAAATTATAATGACTCCTATATTGAAGCTGAAAGTATTATTATTCCATATGAAAAATAGATAAACCACTCTAACAGGTAAATATTACCAAAGCCTAGGGCTAGGATTTTTCAGCCTTAGGCTTTTTTGTTCCTATGTTGTCATAATTAGATTAGTATTATATAATTCAAATGAGTGATTTAAATATTTATACGAGGATGGTTAAAATGAACATATTAAAGGAACATAGGACATATTTAATTGAAAATATAGCAATTATGATTTTATTTTTTATAAAAGCTCTAATTTATAATATTTTCATAGGGAACGGAGGATTAAGCCTTAAGCTAAGCTTAATAAGCCTAATTTATATTATTTTGATTATTTCACTAGCAAATACATTAAAAGGAAAGAAACGATGGATAATATTCTTGGTTCTATATACAGTAATTTCCATAATAATGTTTGCAGATACAACATATTTCAGGTATTTTAATCAGCTTACATCTGTAGTTGTATTAAAGCAGCTCAATCAACTTGGCACAGTGGAAGAAAGCATACTATATGTGCTAAAGCCCGCTGATTTTCTGTTGGTTGCAGACATTATACCATTAATAATTTATTATATTAGCACAAGAAGAACTAAATTAGCTAACACTCCTGCTTTAGGAAAGAAACAATCCTTTGGTATTGTAGTAGTCAAGTTAGTAGTTTTAGTTGCAGCTGTAGCTTCTGTAAATGCCTTTAGTGATAATATAAACTTATCAAGACAAGAATTCTTCACTTACCATATAAGTGATGCATATAATACCTTTTTTTCAGTAGAAAAAGTAGAGGATATAGACCAGCTGTTAAAGGAATCAATTGATAAAGTCACTAATAAGGAAAAGAAGCTGTTTGGAATAGCTAAGGGCAAAAATATAATAACTATTCAGGTTGAGGGCCTTCAAAATTTTGTCATAGGTAGAGATTATAATGGGCAGGAGATAACACCTAATCTAAATAAATTAATAAAGGAAGACAGTATATATTTTAATAAATATTATCAGCAGCTGGGCAGGGGTAATACCTCTGATGCAGAGTTTGTAACTCATAATTCACTATATCCTGCTATGGATGGACAGACATATTTAAAATATTATAATAATACTTTTTATGGACTACCTTGGATACTAAAGGACTATGGATATGAAACTGCTGCTTTTCATGGATACAAGGGAGAGTTCTGGAATAGGGCAAAAGCTTATCCATATCAAGGATTTGACAGGTTTTATAATGGAGATGGAGATTATAAAATCAGTGAGACTCCTATAGGCTTAGGCATAAATGACAGTGAATTTTTTTCACAGTCTATAGACTATATTAAGTCACTACAGGAGCCTTACTATGCATTTTTAGTCACATTATCCAGCCACCATCCTTTTGAAATGCCTGATATGTATAAAAAAATTAAGCTAGATGAAAAGCATGAGGGGACACTATTCGGCAATTATATACAGGCCGTTAATTATACAGATGCTGCCCTAGGAGAATTTATAGAGCAGTTAAAGAAAGAAGGTCTTTACGAAAATACTATAATTAATATATATGGAGACCATTTTGGTCTATCTTCAATTGATGAAGAGAATAAGAAATTAATGACTGAGTATCTAGGATTTGAATATGATTTTGATGAAATGATGAAAGTACCTTTAATCATTCATATACCTGAATCAGGGCTAAATCAGACTATAAGTGCCACAGGTGGGCAAATAGACTTTCTGCCTACTATATTAAATTTACTTGGAATAGAAAACAAAAAAGGCATTATGCTAGGGCAGGATTTGATCAATGCTAAAGAAGGTTTCGTAGCTCAGCAGACTTATATGTTGAAGGGCTCATATATAAAAGATAACATAGTATTTTCTATGTCTAGAGATGGAATATATAAAAACAGCAGAGCTTGGTATATAGATACCAGACAGCCTGTAGATTTAGAAATGTGTAGAGAAGACTACGAAAGGGCAATTGCTGAGATAAATAAATCTAATTATATATTAAAAAATGACTTACTAAGCAAGTATTTTAAGGATAGAAAAGAAGCTTCAGATGAAGATAAAGTCTCTAGTGAGAATATTGTACCAGAAAAATTCATATCCCATGCAGGTGGAGAAATAGAAGGGTTATATTACACTAATTCAAAAGAAGCCATTGATAAAAGCTATGAAAATGGATATAAATTTATAGAATTAGATTTTGAATGGACTACTGATGGAGACTTAGTACTTATCCATGAGTGGAAGGATAAAGTTGAAGAGCTTTTCTCTAAGGAACCTAAAGCATATAGTACAGAAGAGTTTAAGAGCTTCAATATGATAAATAATCTTACACAGATGACTTTAGATGATTTAGCCCAATGGCTGTATGGTCATAAGGATATATATATAGTTACCGACATAAAAAGTGAAAATCTAGAGGCACTTAAGCTTATTAAGAACAGATATCCAGATTTAATAGACCAGTTCATACCGCAGATATATAAATTAGACGAGTTTATTCCTGTTCAAGGGCTGGGATATACTAATATTATACTGACTCTATATGCATCCAGATATCCAGATGAGGAGATTATAGATTTTGTGAAAAGACATGAGATTTTCGCAGTTACTATGCCTATGGAAAGGGCAAAAACAGAGCTCCCATCTAAATTAAAGGCAGAAAATGTATTTGTGTATACTCATACTGTAAATGATGTTGAACTGATGAAAGAATTAGAAGCTTATGGAGTAGACGGTTTTTATACCGATAAGATATTACCATAAGAATGATAACTTATAATAAAAAAGCCGCTGCCTAAGAGAAAGATTTCTCTTAGGCAATGGCTTTTTTTGTGTGCAATTTTTAGGACAAAATTTATCAAAAATGAATATTACTTAGCAAGTCCAAATATATATTATTTAGGGAAAAAGAAAGGAGGAGTATGAAAGAATTTTTTTTGGAAACAATTACTAATAACTAAAATATAAGGGGTGAACTGCGGATGACTTATAAAAAACTAACTAGACTAATATGCTCTACATTAGCAATAGCTGTATTTATGGCAATTGTACCATTATATGCTTATGCAAGCAGTGACTTATCTGGATATTGGGCGAAAGATGTAATTATTCAATGGCTTGAAAAGGGACTAGCAAGTGGATACTCAGACGGTACTTTTAGGCCTCAAAATCAGATTACAAGAGCTGAATTTATGAGCTTAGTAAATAATGCATTTAATTTTACAGAAGAGGCGGAAATAAACTTTAAAGATGTAGCAGAAGATAAGTGGTATGCAAGAGTTGTGAAAATAGCAAAGGCTGCAGGATATATAAATGGCTATCAGGATGGGACTATGAGGCCAGAATCTCCTATTACGAGAGAAGAAGTAGCTACTATTATTGCAAAGATTAAGAAATTACCTCTGGATGAAGTAGCTGCAGAAGCATTTAAGGACAAGGACCAAATAAAGTGGAGCAAGGGATTTGTAGGTGCAGTGGTAAATGCTAAGTATATGGTAGGATTTCCTGATGGTACATTTAAACCACAGAACAACATAACTAGGGGAGAAGCTATATACGCATTAAATAATATTATAAGCAAAGAGGAAGTAAAGCTAATAGCAAAACGAGACTTTTTTGGCATTACCTATATACAAGTACTGTGGAATAAAGGAGTCCACCCATCATCTGTGAAAGCTAATGGTAGAGACCTAACTTATGATGAAGAGGAAGGGAAATGGAAAGGTACATCACTAGAACTAAATATTGGGGACATTGTAGAAATTACAGTTTTACAGAATGGAGTAGAATCTAAGGAAACTGTTGTTGTGAAAGATATCCTAGATAACTAGGAATCTTATAAAAAAATATTTATATAGGAGGGTTTTAATTGAAGAGAAAAACTTTTGCAAAAAGATTGCTTTCATTAGTGATGGCCTTGTTGATGGTATTTCCAGCAATAGGCTTAGCCTCTAATGATGGTGTAGTAATTAAGGCTGTTTATTTCCAAGACGAAAACGGCAACATGGTATTTGTAGACTATGCAGAAGCAATCAGGCAGTCCATAGGAGAAGGAAATCATACTCTTTATAATGCAATAAGGGAATACGTAGGGGCTGCTGAAGCAAAGGGAAGACCTGTATATGTAAAATTGTTTAGCGGCAAGGTACTAGATTATAGTCTTGCAATGTTAGACAATTTATTCTTATTATCTCAAATAATAGGTAAAGAAAAATATGAAGTAGATAGAGAAATTAAATGTACTTATGAATTAAAAGTAATTGATGGCGAGGCAGTTATAGTTGAGATTAAAGAGGAAAAAGATTCAGAGTATGCTATTGAAATCAGTGGAGCAAAGACATTGGAATTAGGTGAAACTGGTTACTATGATATTAGAGTTTATGGAGATGGAAAAGGCAATATAAATTACAGAGCTAGATATGAGTATACAATAACTGGTGGAACAGGTAAATTAGAATATTTAGACGATGGAACTTGGAGAGAAATACCTTTAACAGGATACTTTGGACCAAAGAATGGGTTTACTTTAACTCCTGATTGGGATGTAACTACTAGAATAAGGTTTACTCCTAATGAGGAAGGAATATATTCAGTTGAACTGTTACTAAAAGATTTAGATAAGGGTAGGATTCTAGCTGAAGTCGAATATACTATTACAGTATCTAGCCCAATGGAAGAGCCTGCTGAAATAGTAGATATAACTCCTGTACAAGGTGTACGAGTAGAAGTAGGTACTGCTGAAGAGGTAGTGAAGGAAATGCTGCCTAAGACTACTACTATATTAGATAGTAAAAATAATACTCATACTGTAAATCTAAGTTGGACTATAGAAGGCTATAACAAAGACATAGTAGGAGATTATACAGCAATAGGAACATTTGAATTGCCAGAGGGAGTTACAAATCCTTATGGATTAGAGTTAAAGGTATATGCTAAAGTAAGTGTATTTGAACCTGTAGTTGAGCCAGAATGGCCAGTGGAAGTAGAAAGTGTATTCGTAGGAAAAAGTGCAATTACTGGGAATACATATGCAAACATAAAGATAAAAGCGGAGTATGTGCCTTTTGTAGAAGCTGTATATGTGTATGATGGGGAATTAGCTAACAAAATGGAAGATGATCCATCTCAGTGGAGAATTCAAGTAGGAGATAATACAGAAGTAGAAGATCTTAAAGGAAATATATCTGTTGTAGTAAGTGCTGTAATGATCGCTTATATAGAGCCAGTAGATGATATAAGTGTTGAATTTGGAACTTCTAAAGCAGATGCAATAGCACAACTATCTCCAACAACTATTATAAAGGATAATAGAGGAAGATCTTATACAGTAGATTTAGAATGGGAAATAGAAGGCTACAATGGCAATGTACCAGGTAACTATAATGCAGTAGCTACTTTTGAATTACCAGATGGAGTAGAAGAAAATCCAAATATAGAATTAAAAGTAAGAGCAACTGTAACAGTAATGGAGAAAGTCATATTGGTTGAATTCTTTAAGGACCAATTACTTGGGGATGGCTTTGGACTAGGTAAGTTGATAGCTTATAAGGAAATAGCAAAAGGCTATGAAAATGCTAGTAAATATGCAGTAGTATATACTGTAGGGGATAGCGATGTTACAGTGACTACAGATATTGCAAACTTTGGAGAGGCACCAAATGACTTAGTACAATACATTAAGGGCGTAAATAGAATCCACATTATTCTTTACGATGCTGATGGTAGTGAAATAGCAAGAATAGAAAACGTAATGGAATAGATTATAGATGTAAACTATTATTAGGGAGGGAAAAATCTTGAGAATTAAAAGATACTTATCTATTCTGTTAGCTTTGATAATGGTTATTTCTGGTACAGTTTCATATGCTGCACCTAGAGAATCAGATAGGTTGTTAGATGGCTTTAAAGAAGTTAATATGTTTCCTAATGAGCCAGCTAAGATAGATGCAGTTCCATATGATCAGATTTACGAAGACAGTGATTATGTAAGAATTATTGTCCAATTAAAAGATGAACCAGCGATTTCTTATATCCAAAAAAACATTGGAAAATATGCAGAGCTCTCTGCTGACAGGAAGCTTAAGCTAGAGGAAGCAGTATTGAATAGCCAAAAAACATTGCAAAGCGAACTATCAAAACAAGGTATATATCTAAAGGCTATAAATACTATGACTGTAGCAGTCAATGCATTTAGTAGTATGGCAAAAGTAGGAGATATAGAAAAGATTAAGTCTAATCCAAGAGTTAAAGATGTATATATAGCAAATGAATACCTTAGACCTGAAAAGCCAGAGATGGTAACTAGTAACGATATGATAGGCTCATACTATATCTGGGATAACTATGGATACAAGGGAGAAGGTATGGTTGTAGCCATCATCGATTCAGGAATAGATCCTTCACATAAAGATATGAAAATATCAGAAGGTGTACAAGTAAAGTTAGATGAGAGATTTGTAAATTCTCTAAGACTTCCAGGAAGATATTTCACAGAGAAAGTACCATATGGATACAACTATTTTGACCACAATCAAACAATACTAGATATAGATATTGAATCTCATGGTATGCATGTTGCGGGTACTGTAGCAGCTAACGGAGAGATTAAAGGAGTAGCACCAGAAGCTCAACTACTTGCAATGAAAGTATTTAGTAATGACCCTGATTTTTCATCAACATATGACGATATATATATGAAAGCTATAGATGATGCTATCAAACTAGGCGCAGATGTAATCAACATGAGCTTAGGTGGTTCAGCAGGCTTCTATATTCCAAATTATGCTATGGATGAGATGATTACAAATGCGAGAGAGCACGGCGTTGTATTCTCTATTGCTGCAGGTAACTCTGCTCACTCAACTGATGGGTACTACAGTCATGGTTATCCTTATAGGGAGAATCCAGATATTGGTATGGTAAGTTCTCCATCCTTAAATAAGGATGCTATATCTGTTGCATCTATTGAAAATACGCATATTCAACTGAATTATATTGCTTACGGAGAAAATGGTAAGGCACCATATATGTTAGCAGGTACTATTCCTTTTGTAGGAACATTTAATGGTCCTGTGGAATTTGTGGAAGTAGGATATGGTTATCCACAAGATTTTGAAGGTAAGGATTTAAACGGGAAAATTGCTCTAATTTCTAGAGGACAATTTAACTTTGTAGATAAAATTATGAATGCACAAAATGCAGGAGCAGCAGGAGCTATAATATATAACAATGCTGGTGATGAATTAATAAATATGCAGTATCCAAGTGAGGGCAAGATACCAGCTGCATTTATTAGCCAGACAAATGGAGAAGAATTAAAGAAATTAGAAGACAAAAAAATGTCTTTCCCTAAAGACTTAGTAAGTGTACCTAATGCAAATGCAGGAAAAATGTCTGATTTTACTTCATGGGGAACAACACCAACCTTAGATATGAAGCCAGAGATTACTGCTCCAGGATCAAAAATATACTCTACTCTTGAAAGCGATAATTATGGAGTTATGAGCGGTACATCAATGGCAACACCTCATGTTTCAGGAGGAACAGCATTAGTATTACAGTATCTAAAAAGTGAATTTCCAAATATGTCACTAAAAGAAATGTCTGAGTTTTCAAAGATTTTGCTAATGAATACAGCAACACCTGTTATAGACGATTATGGATATCCTTATTCACCTAGAAGACAAGGTGCAGGATTAATGAACCTTACAGGTGCGTTAACTACTCCAGTTACAGTAGTAAATAAAGAAGATGGAGAGGCTAAAGTCCAACTAAGAGACTTTGACTCTAAGGTGTTTGATATTAACTTACTAGCAACTAATCATTCAGATAGAACAGTTAGTTATGATATTGAAGTAGATGTATTAGGAGAATGGATACATCCTCAAGGTTTTAGCTTCTTAGATGTGGAGACATTAGTAGGTGCAAAGGTTACAGGAGATGAATCTGTTACTCTAAATCCTGGTGAAACTAAGGAAATTTCTATTAAAGTAGATATTTCAAAGGCAAGAGTTCCAGGTATAAATACTCCTATAGAGCCAAATATGTTTGTAGAAGGATTTGTAAGGCTTGTTTCGCCAACTCAAGAAACTGCAGATGGTGTTGAAGAAGAACTTTATCCAAGCCTAGTAGTTCCTTACGTAGGATTCTATGGAGACTGGTACGGAGAAAATAGTCCAAGAATTCTTGATGGAATGGAGCTATTTGGAGATAAGTCCTACTATGGATATGCAGGTATGGTAAATCAGGACGGAATTTATATGGGCTTTGATCCAATAAAAAGATATGAGAATTCTATTGACAGATTAGCAATTTCACCTGATTCTGAAGAAGAAGGAGCAAACACTCTTATAGTTCCTGTATTATCATTCATGAGAAATGCAGAAGAAATACAGTATAATGTACTAGATGGAACTGGAAAGCAAATAAGAAGAATAAAAACAGAAAATTGGGTAAGAAAAACTTTCTATAACACTCAGGGGCTTTGGTTTTCATATCTAACAAACAGGGCTTGGGATGGAAAAGCCAACGGTAAAGTTGTAGAAGATGGTTTATACTTCTATGAAATAAAGGCTAAACCACAAAATGGTGATTGGCAAGTATATAGATATCCTGTATATGTAGATACAGTAGGTCCAGAGATATTAAACCTTAACTATAAAGACGGATTGCTGACTTG
>Ga0134092_1000756_pt1 | contig 31132 bp, 38 predicted proteins | sample 3_6taG_FD_94454 | JGI IMG/M metagenome (GOLD analysis project Ga0134092, IMG submission 94454) | Switchgrass degrading microbial communities from high solid loading bioreactors in New Hampshire, USA - 3_6_20_6_A3 metaG | ecosystem: Engineered > Bioreactor > Semi-continuous > Anaerobic >... | reverse complement strand
TTTTAATGATACAATTTTCTGCACGAGGACTTGCTCCTTTCTGGGAGATAATTTGTTTTGTGGCAGAAACATTGTACCAGAAAGTGTGGCAGGTCCTCAATTTTCATTTAACTTTACAAAACGTATAAAAATGTAAGGGGTGATTTTATGTTTAGAAAGATGAGAAGAATAGATAAGGCCATGGACGAGGCTGCAGCATTGGAGCTGCTAAAAAAATGTGAGTACGGCATAATCTCAACCGTTGGAAGCGACGATTATCCCTATGGTGTACCTGTAAACTATGCATATAAGGATGGTTTTATTTATTTCCATTGTGCGACCACTGGCCATAAACTGGATAACATAAAGGAAAATAATAAAGTTTCCTTTTGTGCAGTAGGTGAAAGCAAAATAATATCAGAAAAATTCAGCACAAAGTACGAAAGCGTCATTATTTTTGGAAAAGCAAGCATTGTGGACGACGATGAGAAAAAAGAAGCATTGCTGGAGATAATTAAAAAGTATTCGCCGGATTTTATTGAGAGCGGGAAAAAGTACATAGAAAGTGATTTTGATAAGACATTGGTGGTCAAAATAGAAATTGAACATATGACAGGCAAGAAAGCAAAAGAGTAAGCGGATAATCCGTTTACTCTTTTCTTTTTACTTTGAGCTATTTGATTTTTTCTACAAAGTTTCTTCCAAACTCTTTGCATCTTTTTAGTGCTTCTTCATCAGGATACCAAGTTTCTTTGTGCGGCTCCAGGACTACTTCAAATCCTGCTTTGGAAAGCTCTTCGCTTATTATATTAGGAGATTCGCCGCTCCAGCCATAAGCGCCGAATGCAGCAGCCTTTTTGCTTTTAAAGAGCAATCCTCTCATCATTTCCAATATTCCCATTGTTGCATAGGATGTAGCTTTATTGATGGTTGGGCATCCTACCATTATAGCTTTTGATTTGAATACTTCAAGCAGTACGTCATTTTTGTCTGTTTCAGCCACATTGAATAATTTTATTGCTACATCCTTATCTGCTTCTCTTATGCCTTCACCTATGTATTCGGCCATTCTTCTGGTGCCATTCCACATGGTATCGTACAGTATGCTGATCTGATTTTCCTGATAGCCTTTTGCCCACTCAAGGTATTTGTTAACTATCTGTGCCGGGTCTTTTCTCCATATTACTCCATGGCTGGGGCAGATCATATTCAAAGGCAGATTCAAGCTCAATACTTCTTCAATCTTCTTGATTACCAGATTGCTGAAGGGTGTTAATATGTTGGCGTAATATTTCATGCATTCAGTAAACAGCGCATCCTGGTCAACTACATCATTGAACAATGGATCAGCGGCAAGGTGCTGACCAAAGGCGTCATTGCTGAAAAGTATATTTTCTCCTGACATGTAGGTTATCATGGTGTCTGGCCAATGGAGCATTCTTGCTTCCACGAATGTTAATTTGCTTTCGCCAATGTCCAGTACATCGCCGGTTTTAACGGTTACGAAGTTCCAATCCTGATGGTAATGACCCTTTAGAGATTTCACAGCGTTTGCTGTGCAGTAAATAGGTGTATCGGGTATATGTCTCATCAGCTCCGGCAGAGCACCGCTGTGGTCTATTTCTCCGTGATTCATTACAATATAGTCTATTTCGTTCAAGTCAATTTCTTTTTTCAATTCACTTACAAACTCTTTTCCGAAGGGTAGCCATACAGTGTCAATAAGCACATTTTTTTTGTCTCTGATTAGATAAGCATTATATGATGAACCTCTATGTGTAGAGTATTCATCACCATGGAACATTCGAAGTCCCCAGTCTATTTTTCCTACCCAGGTTACTTTATCTGTTATCTTAAAAGCCATATTCTCCCTCCTTGCCGTTTCTACAAAATATAACAAATTTTGGTTTATTAAATCATATCATATACAATAATTATTATCAATAAAAAAGAAAATTATTAGAGAATTAGTAAATTTTGTGATATTTGTTACAGCTGTGATAAAAATTTATGGTTAAAATAATTATAAATAAATGAAGTTTGGGAGGGTCATATAATATGACAAAATTTAACATAAAAGATAAGGTGGGAGACATAGTATCAATTTATCCTGCAGCAGCAGATATATTCATGGCGTATAATATTGACTTTTGCTGCGGAGGAAACAGGCCATTAGAAGTCGCAGCTCAGGAAAAAGCCGTAGATGCAGAAAAGATTGTTGATGAAATAAATAATAAATACGAGGCTTTTTTACGGGAAAAACTGAATTATGAAGATTACACCAAATATTCTTCCGAGGAATTAATAGATCATATTATTAACACTCATCATAAGTATCTTTGGCAGGAAATGCCCATACTGTCAAAACTCACGCAAAGAATACTGGCTGCCCATGGAGATAAGCATCCAGAACTATTGGGCAAAGTGAAAAAACTTTATGAAGATTTGAGAAAGGAATTGGAAGCTCATCTCAAAAAAGAAGAAGATATATTGTTCCCATTGATGAAGGCATATGAAGATGCAAAAGAAGGGAAAGCCAAGGATGAAATGCTGGAAGGTATAAGAAGTCTCCATGATGAACATGAAGCAGCAGGCAATATACTGAAGGAATTAAGGAAAGTAACCCATGACTATGAGCTGCCAAGTGATGTATGCAGTACTTTTGCTTTGACATATGCAAAGCTTCAGGAAATGGAGAGAGATATTTTCCTGCATATACATCTTGAAAATAATATTTTATTTAAAAGATATGAGGAATAATAAATCTGAGAAAGGATTTAGGAGGTGCACAAATGGCTATTAGCAAGGACATGACCATTGGTGAAATAGTAAGAAAGTATCCCGAGGCTATTGAAATACTCATGGGCTTTGGGATGGGATGCGTTGGTTGACCGTCAGCTCAGGCAGAGACTCTGGAAGAGGCTGCAGCGGTTCATGGTTTTGACGTAGATGTACTGCTAAGAAGATTAAAGGAAAATATTAAGGAATAGACGTGGGGGTAAAGGGTAGTAATATGATGCTCTTTACCCTGAATTGTATATAGTTTGGAGGTTGATGAATTGAACAGTATAGATATCATGATGCTTGAGCATCAGAACATACTTAGAATGCTGGAAGTTACACGGAAATACTGTCTGAAGGTATTGAGAAATGAAGCAGTAGATTATGGGGATTTCTATAAAATCATCGATTTTGTAAGAAATTATGCTGACAAGCATCACCATGGGAAAGAGGAAATAATGCTGTTTAACAGAATGACGGAAGAGCTGGGTACAGCAGCAGAGAAGCTTGTGAAACATGGTATGCTGGTGGAGCATGATTTGGGAAGGCTTTACATGAGTGATTTGGAGGAAGCGTTAAAAAAGCTTGAGACAGGAGATGAAGAAGCCAAGCTTGATATCATTGCCAATGCCATGGGATATGTCAATCTGTTAAAAAGGCATATTCATAAAGAAGACAATGTGGTATTTAAATTCGCTGAAAACAATCTGAAAAAGGAAACGCTGGACATTATAGATGACGAAAGTAGAAATTATGAGAAGAAGGCAGAAGGTGCCGGAGTCCAGAAGAAATACCTGGAATTATTGTCTGAGTTGGAATCAAAGGTTGAAAGATAGGAATCCATGAGTTATGGATTCCTAAATCTTTTCATTCCTTGTTTTCATATATGAGTTTCACATCTGAGCCTTCAAGTAAATATATTTTATCAATATCTTCACTTACCATGGTTTTTATATTTTCGCTGGTTTTGAATTTAACACAGACACCACAGCTTGAGCTCAGCTTTCTTGGCACCGGCATCGTTTCCGAAGGTATGTTTTTGCCTGAAAGAAACCTGCCGTATTTTACTGCTCCAGAGTGGGTGAAAAATGTTGCAATATACTCCATAGCCATTTACTTTTTGAGATTCAAAATGTAATCGCTGCCATTTTGAGTTACTTCTACGTTATATCCTGAATTTTTGGCAAAGCGAGTTACATTCTCTCTTGCTGTCATATTATCTACGAGCACTTTCAATGCTTCAGGATTGCTCTGAAGGGCTTTTTTTGTCATAAGCACAGGCTCAGGACAGGATCTTCCTCTTGCATCAATGGTATTAAGCTTCAATTTCAACATCCTCCTTCATTTTGATATCCGCTGATTTTTCAATATTGAAGTAAGCTATTGCAAGCACTACGATGAAGCCTATTATAACAGCTATCTGTCCCCCAGGGGTTGGTCCATTGGCTGATGATGCAAGCTTAAAGTTATGAGCAAAGGCTGCTCCTGATATCAAGCCTAATACTGTTATAACAGAATCAGTATTGCCTTCAGATGCTAATATCAATTGTCTTAGAGGACATCCTCCCAATAGCACGGATCCAAAACCAGCTAAAGCCATTCCTAAAAAGTTCCATATACCATCGGTATGGGCAACAGGTTGGCCTGCAAAGCCAAGTTTAAACTGACCTAAGATGATATTTCCGACTAAAGCTGTTGCTATTATTGCAATAAAGCCTGAAATCAAATACCAATCCTTGAATAAAATTAAGTCTCTTATTCCTCCAACGGTGCATAGCCTTGTTCTCTGAGCCAATGCTCCAACTATAAGGCCTGCTGCAAGAGATATGAGTACAGGGGCATGAGCAGCACCAGGTCCTTCTTGGCTGAATTTAAGAAGTGATGGAACAGCTAAAAAGATTATAAAGAGAGCAAATATGACTATTGGGAAGAGATAGCCTTCTAATTTTGGCAGGTTATAGGTTCTTTTCAGGCTAAAGCCTTTGTTAAGAAATATAATGCCTATGTATATTCCTGCAGCAAAACCTACAAGACCTAATATTGCATTCAAATCTCCGCCTGCGATTCTCAGCATCATTCTGAGCGGGCAGCCTAAGAACATCAAAGCACCAACCATTACTGTGAAGCCCAGTACAAATCTGGTAAAGGGTGCAGAACCTCCTCTTGTTGAGAACTCCTTTCCTGCCACTGACATTAAGAAAGCTCCAATTACAAGTCCTATGATTTCCGGACGAACATATTGAACAATACCTGCACTATGCAAACCTAATGCACCGGCAATATCTCTTAAAAAGCATGCAATACAAAAACCCATATTGCCTGGATTGCCGAGTTTAACCAATAATACAGCTATAATGCCTACTACTATTCCGGTAAAAATTATTCCTTTTTTGCCATTCAATTTATATACCTCCTAAAATGTACTATGCATAATAAGTATAATACAGATTGTTAAAAAAATAGCATTCAAAATATCTATAATAAAAACTGATAAAATAGAAACTATCAATAATGTGTTTGTAGCCAAAGGATTTTTATAGTACTATAAAATCATTGGAGGGATTATTATGGAGCGAGTATATCTGGATAACGGAGCTACATCCTATCCGAAAGCGCCGGGTGTAGCAAAAGCTATGATAGATTACATAGAGAATATAGGAACAAATATAAACAGAGGTGGATATAGAAGCGCATACTCTGCGGCAGAAGTGGTCCTGGACACAAGAGAAAGATTGATAAAGCTGTTTAACTATTCCAACAGTAATAATGTTATTTTTACTCCAAATATAACATATAGCTTGAATTTCATAATCAAAGGATTGTTAAAGCCTGGAGACCATTGTATTGTTACATCCATGGAGCACAATGCGGTTATGAGACCTCTGATGCAGATGCACAAAAAGGGCGTAGAATTCACAAAAGTAAAATGCGATTTTGAAGGCAGACTGAATCCTGAGGACATAGAAAAGAATGTGAAAGAAAATACAAAGGCGGTCATAATGACTCACTCTTCCAATGTTTCCGGAACAATAATGCCTGTATATGAAGTAGGCCAGATATGCAAGAAGCACAATATCAAGTTTATTGTAGATTCTGCCCAGACAGCAGGTGCTTTTGATATAGATATGAAGAAAATGAATATTGATGGTCTTGCCTTTACAGGCCATAAGGGTTTGCTGGGGCCGCAGGGAATTGGAGGTTTCATAATCACTGATGAGATGGCGGAAATAATGGAACCCTTGGTTTCAGGAGGAACAGGGAGCATGTCCGATTCCGAGGAGATACCTCCATTTATGCCAGATAAATTCGAATGCGGAACAATAAACATCCCAGGAATCTTTGGCTTGAATGAAGCGTTAAAGTATGTTGAAAAAGAAGGAATCGAAAATATAAGGACAAAGGAAATGGAATTGACCAAGTCTTTTATAGATGGTGTCAAAACATTAAAAAATGTGAGGTTGGTAGGAATAGAAGGAACTGAAGGAAGAACAGCAGTTGTATCATTAGATTGCAGAGACAGGGATAATGCAGAGATATCGTATTTACTGGACAAAGAATTTGGTATAGCCACTCGATGCGGATTGCACTGTGCTCCTTCAGCACATAAAACTTTAGATACCTTTCCCCAGGGAACAGTTCGCTTTTCATTCAACCATTTCAATACTGAGAGAGAAATACAGTATGCAATAGGTGCATTGGAAAAAATATTGAAAAATGAAATACGATAATGTTATTGAAGCTAAGTTCATAAAAAGGCCAAACAGATTCATTGCCCATGTTTTGGTTGATGGAAAAGAAGAAATTGCCCATGTAAGAAATACGGGAAGGAACAGAGAGATTCTCATTGAAGGAGCAAAGGTAATACTTGAAAAGGCTAAAAATCCTGATAGAAAAACAGCCTATTCTTTAATTGCGGCTTATAAGGGAGACATTTTAATAAATATTGATTCTCAGATACCAAATGCAGTTGTATTTGAAGGAATTGTAAACAATAAAATATCTGCATTGCAAAATGTAAATTATATTAAGAGAGAAGTGACCTATGGAAATTCCCGATTTGACATCTATTTTGAAAAGGAAAATTCCAAGGGTTTTATAGAGGTCAAAGGCGTTACTTTGGAAGAAGACGGGCTGGCCATGTTTCCTGATGCGCCTACAGAAAGAGGCAGGAAGCATATTGAGGAAATGGCGGCTGCTGTTGCCAAGGGCTATGAAGGTTTTATCATTTTTTTGATTCAAATGAAAGGAGTTAAAGCCTTTTCACCAAACTTCTCCATGGACCCTGAATTTTCAGAAGAGCTGAAGAAGGCTGCATCCTTAGGTGTTAAAGTTTTGGCATATGACTCTATTGTGACGGAAGATGAAATAATCATATCTGACCCTGTTGAAATAATTGGTATTTAAGGCAAATATATTCCAGCATAACAAAGCTTTTAAAGCAAGATAATATTAATGAAAAAATCAATGGAGGTAGATATGATGCAAGGCAGAGTAAACAATGCTCATAATCCCCTGCCGGGAGTAAAATGTGTAGTTAACACCTGCGTATATCATGATCAACATGATCATTGCACTGCTTCAGCTATTGAAATACAGCCAAGAAATGCTAAAAGCACAGAGGAAACAGATTGCGCAACATTCGCTCCTAGATAAAAAATAAGCTGCCGTAAGGCAGCTTATTTGCTGAATTCCATTTCAACCTCATTGTCACACCCAGGGCAGGCTCCCATTATTTTGCCGTTTACATCGAAAAACTCCATATCGTCTCCGCATCTGAAGCATTTCAGGCCTAACTTTTTATTATCAAGGTATTTTCCAAGGAATTTTACATTGGCACCTCTGGTTATCATTTTTGTATAGGCTTTGCTTTCATTTTTATTTTTAAGCAGTTCATTTTTAGTGGTTATGAAATTAATATTTTCAAGTTGAAGAGTTTTACGGGCATTTTCAAGGTTGTGGATTTCTTCTGTTATTTCCATTATCCTTTCCTGGTTGGCGGCTATCTTTGCATTCAACTCCTCAATGACATCAATTTCTTCATCATAATTAAAGTATAACCTGTAGGCAGTTATATAATTTTCCTGATGGTTGAATTCAGCCTCGCAGAATTTGCAGTGATCTATAAACGGTATGTCATCTTCATCAACATAGGAGTTTCCAAGCTCATTGCAATAGGGGCATTGTATGATGTATAAAGTTGATACATAATCTCTTCTTTCAAGTTCGTTGAATAATCTTTCGTATTCATTTAATGTAAGGTCAAGTTCTTTAATAACATCTGGATAAAGCACATCATTTTCAGAGTAATGCTCCAGCATTTTAATAAATTTATTGGCTTTTTCTTCATCTATAATGTTTTGTTTTTTAAGAAACTCTATTAAATTCATATAGCATCCTCCAATACAATATTAGTAGGCAATCATTGTTAAACAAAGTATAGCATGAGTGAAAATGTAATACAATTGTTTGTTGAAGTTTGCCGGCTTAACTAACTTATGTTCCCCTGAAAATAATATCATATGCATTTATTATTGACATTGGTTCAAAAGTAAATTAAAATTAAATTGATATAAATTACAAAAAATTCCGACAAATAAATATTAATATTGTACAACGGCGTACAATACAAAGCGATGAAGCTTCCACAATAAGACCTTGTCTTGATATGGAAGCTTTTTGTTTATGAAGGAGATGATTAGCTTTGGGGTAGAGCATATGCAAAGGATTATACAAGAGTATGTACCTGGTAAACAGATCACACTTGCACATATTATTGCCAGCCCACAGCATAATATTTACAGGAAATTGGGATTAAACGAAGACAAGCAGGCAGCTTTAGGCATCCTTACTATAACTCCCAGCGAAGCAGCAATCATAGCTGCCGATATAGCAACAAAGGCTGCAGATGTGGATATCGGATTTTTGGATCGATTCAGCGGATCACTTGTAATAACAGGCAGTGTTGCTGATGTAGAAGCTGCCATGAACAGAATAATAGATATATTTAAAGGAGTTCTGTCCTTCAGTACGGCTAACATAACAAAATCTTAGGAGATAGCAATGAAAAAGATAATTCTTATTGGAAAAAGCGGCTCAGGTAAGACTACTCTCACCAGGAAGCTTATGAACGAGGCTTTAGACTACAAGAAAACCCAGTCGATAGAGTATTGCAATAACATAATTGATACTCCCGGCGAATATCTTGAGAACAGAAGCTATTATAAAGCTTTGCTGGTCACGTCATTGGACGCTGATGCAATATTATTGCTTCAAGATGTATGTGATACAGAGTGTTATTTTCCTCCAGGATATGCACATATGTTCAATAAGCCAACCATAGGAGTCATTACAAAGATAGATATGAACTCACAAAATCCAGAAGCTGCTTCGAGATGCTTGTTGAATGCGGGAGTAGAAAAAATATACAAGATAAGTGCATATACCGGGGAAGGACTGGAGGATTTAAGAAAATATTTGGAATATTTATGATGAATTTTATATATAAATCAGAAAAAGGACAAAAAGAAGAAGGACATAATGGTTGTTATGCAACGAAGCATGTTAAACCAGTATGTGAAGGGGGGAACATTATGAAAAGGATAGTAATAGCCGATGATGAGCCTATTACTAGAATGGACTTATGTGAAATACTGCAAGAACATGGTTATAAAATTGTAGGTGAAGCATCTGACGGTTTTGATGCAGTTGAAATGTGCAGAAAGAACAAACCTGATTTGGTTTTGATGGATGTAAAGATGCCTTTTCTGGATGGAATAAAGGCAGCAAAAGTAATATTAAATGAAAATCTTGCACTCTCTGTAATCCTGTTATCTGCTTACAGCGGTAACGAATTTGTAGAACAGGCCAAGGAAGCAGGAGTCATGGGATATTTAGTTAAGCCTGTAGACGAAAAGACCCTGATAACATCCATAGAGATAGCAATATCAAAAGGAGAAGAACTCAAAAAAATTAAACAGGATTATAATAAAATGAAAGAGAATCTGGAAAACAGGAAGGTTATAGAAATTGCTAAGGGATTGATGATGAAAAAATACGGCTTAAATGAAGATGAAGCATATAGGCACATAAGAAAGCTGAGTATGGATAAGCGATGCCCTATGAAGCAGATTGCAGAAACAATACTGATCAATGAAAAGGAAGCTTTATAAATGATGACCAAAGACAAATTAAGAGAGTTATGTGTTATACATACTGATCTAAAAGCCGATGACATAGATAAGCTTGAAAAAATAGCTGATATACTTCCTATTATTGCTGATCTTGTAAAAGCCGACGTCTTCATCGATTGCCTTACCAGGGACCCTAATGAAGCTATTGTAGTGGCTGAAGCCAAACCTTCCATGTATCCATCCATGTACAAGTACACAGTAGTTGGTGAGCTGGCCTTAAGGGAAAATGAACCTGCAGCCTTGAGAACCCTTGAGACGGGTATGATTACAAGAGATTTGAAAGCTATAACCCAGGAAAACGCTACGGTTAAGCAAAATGTTGTCCCTATAAAGAATGATGAAGGAAAAACCATAGCAGTTCTTATCATGGAACAGGATATTACCGAAGACCTGAACCACAACAGGCATATGGAAATATTATCTGAAACAGCACAACAGCTTGCTGAAACCCTGCTTTCCTTCAAGGAAGCAGATGTTGAAAACAGCATAACAAAACATCTTAATGATGCCATAGTTATATTTGACGAAAAAGGCTTTGCTACATATGCAAATCCTGTAGCAATTGAGTTGTACAAGAAACTTGGATATAAGGATGACATAATAGGAATGCATTTTAACAATCTTGTTTTGGATGGCAGTACATATGATTCTGCCATATGTGACAGAAGCTGCAATATATTTGATATAAACATAGGCAAATTAGCCCTTCAGGTGAAATATGCAGTTATAACAAGTAAAGATAAAGTCAAGGGGCTTACAATGCTTATTAAAGATATTACAGAAGTAAAGGAAAAGGAAAAGGAGTTAATTCTTAAATCCTTTGCCATAAGAGAAATTCATCACAGGGTAAAAAACAACCTGCAGACCATCGCCAGCATTCTGAGACTGCAATCCAGAAGAATAGACAATGAGCAGGCAAAGAAGTATTTCAGTGAAAGCATAAACAGAATACTGAGCATAGCAGTAACCCATGAGATACTTGCTCAAAATGGGGTTGATGATGTTGATATAAAGACCATCCTGGAAAGGCTGAAAGAATATATCCTAAGCTACGGCATGGTTCCAAATAAAGACATAAGCCTTGAGGTTAAAGGAGATACAATAATAATAGACTCAGATAAGGCTACTTCAATTGCTTTAGTTGTCAACGAGCTTTTGCAGAACTCATTGCAATATGCATTTATAGGAAGGGATAAAGGAGAGATAAAGGTCAATATCCAAAAAGGCATAATGTATTCAAACATTTCCATCGTTGATGATGGAGTGGGTTTCAACGTTGATACAAATAAACCGGGAAGTCTTGGACTTAATATAGTAAAAAATATTGTGAGAGATAAATTAAACGGAAATTTGAATATAGAATCTTCATCACTTGGGACAAGGGTAGAATTTGATTTTAAAAATGAATAGGAGTACAATGAAGTACTCTGAGAGAGGCAAAGAAGCCAAAAGGATATATTATGATATCCTTTTGGCTTCTTTGCTTCAAAGGGGGAAATAAATTGAAGGAATCTATATTGAGTGTCGGTATCGACATAGGCACATCAACAACTCAATTGGTTTTCAGCAGCATACTGATTGAAAACACAGCCTCACAATTCTCTGTACCTAGAATTGAAATAAAAGAAAAGAAGGTCATCTACAGAAGCGACATCTACTTTACGCCGCTTATTGATCAGGAAACCATAGACGGTCAAAAGGTAAGACAGATAATAGAGGCTGAGTATAAAAAGGCAGGATTTTCTCCGGAAGAAGTGAGTACAGGGGCAGTGATAATCACCGGCGAGACCGCCAGAAAGGAGAATGCATCATTGGTGCTTGAAAGCCTGTCCGGCTTGGCAGGAGAATTTGTGGTTGCTACAGCAGGACCTGATCTGGAGTCCATAATTGCTGGCAAAGGAGCAGGCACCGAGGGTTTATCAAGGGATGAAGAATGTACTGCTGTCAACCTGGATATAGGCGGAGGTACCACCAACATAGCTGTTTTCAGAAATGGTCAGGTTATCGATACTGCATGCCTCGATATAGGGGGCAGATTGATCAGATTGGCTAAGGATAATTCTGCAATAGAGTATATAGCACCAAAGGTTAAGAGACTGGCTGAGAAGGCTGGAATAGTCATCCGGGAAGGTGAAAGGCTGACCTTGGAAAAAGCTGAAGCTATATGCATGGAGATGACCAAGGCTCTTGAAGAATTGCTGGGGCTGAGAACTAAATCTGAGCTGCTGGAAATGATGCTGACAGGTAAAGACCTGAAGAGAAACTATACCATTGACTATGTAACTTTTTCCGGCGGAGTAGCTGATTTCATATATGATTCCACTGACCAAAATGTCTTCAGATTCAATGATATCGGGATACTACTTGGAAAGGCCATCAGTCAATCAGATATACCAAGAAGATTAAAGATGAAGAGGCTTAATGAAACCATAAGAGCCACAGTGGTAGGAGCCGGAGCCCACACAGTGGAGATAAGCGGCAGCACCATAACATATACAAAGAATTGCTTCCCGCTTAAGAACATACCCATACTTAAAGTCCACAACGGCAATGAGCCTGAAGATATGGAAAAACTTGATGAAAGGATACGAAATGCCATTGAACTATACAATCTGCAATCCGGTGGACAGCAAATGGCACTGGCTTTAAAGGGGGTGAAGAATCCGAAATATTCACAGCTTGTAGCAATTGCAGAAAGCATAATCCGAGGCATGGGAGAACATCTGAAAACTCAGGAGTATCTGATAGTGGTGGTTGAAAATGACATTGCAAAAGCATTGGGACAGACATTGTATCAGATGCTCCATGGGAAGAAAGAGGTGATTTCCATCGATGGAATCAGTGTGGAAAACGGAGATTACATCGATATAGGAAAACCTTTAGGCGATGGAAGAGTAGTGCCTGTAGTTATCAAAACCCTTATTTTTAATTTTTAGCAAAGAGGTGATTAGATGAGACTAAAAACAAAGCTTTTCGGACATGTTTATCAGTTCAAAGATGTGAAAGAAGTTTTGGGAAAAGCCAATGAGGAAAGATCCGGAGACAGATTGGCAGGGGTATGTGCTGAAAGCATGGCTGAGAGAATTGCTGCTAAAGAAGTGCTGAGCAATCTTACATTGGCGGATTTGCGAAACAACCCTGTTGTTCCTTATGAAGAAGATGAGGTAACAAGGGTAATTCAGGATTCGGTAAATGAGAGCATATACAACGAGATAAAGAACTGGTCTGTATCTGAGTTAAGAGAATGGATACTTTCAGATGAAACCAGTTCCCAGGATATCAGGAGAATAAGCAGAGGCTTGACCAGTGAAATGGTGGCTGCCGTAGCAAAAATAATGAGCAACCTTGACCTGATATACGGTGCCAGCAAAATAAGAGTTTCAGCTCACTGCAATACAACTATAGGATTGCCTGGAACATTGTCCTTCAGGCTTCAGCCAAATCATCCAACAGATAATCTGAAAGGCATAGAATTATCTGTATATGAAGGGTTAAGCTATGGTGTCGGAGATGCGGTAATAGGTCTGAATCCTGTGGAAGATACTGTGGACAATGTAATTGCAGTGCTCAATCTTTTCGCAGAAATAAAAGAAAAATGGAAAATACCTACCCAATGCTGTGTATTAGCCCATGTAACAACACAAATGGAAGCAGTAAGAAGAGGAGCACCGAGTGACCTGTTCTTCCAGAGCATAGCCGGATCTCAAAAAGGTAATGAAGCCTTTGGCATATCCGTGGCACTTCTTGATGAAGCTCATGAAATGATAACCAAATATGGCACGGCTACAGGTCCTAATGTTATGTATTTTGAAACAGGTCAAGGCTCAGAACTTTCTTCAGATGCACATCATGGAGCGGACCAGGTAACTATGGAAGCCAGATGCTATGGTTTGGCAAAAAGATATAATCCCTTTATGCTGAACACCGTTGTCGGATTTATAGGTCCGGAATACCTATACAACAGCAAAGAAGTCATAAGAGCTGGTCTTGAGGATCACTTCATGGGAAAACTGACGGGAATTTCTATGGGAGTTGATGCCTGCTACACGAATCACATGAAGGCAGACCAGAATGATATAGAAAACCTGGCAGTGCTGCTAACTGCTGCTGGCTGCAACTACTTCATGGGGATACCTCATGGAGATGATGTAATGCTTAACTATCAATGCACAGGATATCATGATGCTGCTTCATTGAGGCAACTGCTCAATTTAAGACCTTCTAAAGAGTTTGAAGCATGGATGGAGTCCATAGGCTTATGGAAGGATGGAAAGCTTACAAGGATAGCAGGAGATGCATCCATCTTCCTTAAATAAGGAGGTTTATTGTATATGAAGCTTAAAACAAGCGTGAAGGGTATTACATACTCTTTTGGCAGCATCAAGGAATTGCTGGCAAAGGCCAATGAGGAAAAATCAGGAGATATTTTATTGGGTATAGGAGCCCAATCTGCATCTGAAAGGGTTGTTGCCAAGATAGTGCTAAGCGAAGTAACCCTTGAGGATTTAAGGAAGAATCCGGTAATACCTTATGAAGAAGATGAAGTGACAAGAGTGATAGATGATCTTGTAAATGAGGAGATTTACAGAGAGATAAAAAGCTGGACTGTAGGTGAATTGAGAGAATACATTTTGAGTCATAAAACCACAGGTGAAGACATAAAAAGAATAAGCCGCGGAATGACTGCAGAAATGGTGGCAGCTGTTGCAAAGTTAATGGGCAGCTTGGATCTGGTATATGGAGCAAGAAAAATTGCGGTTACAGCCACCAATAACTATGAGATAGGCAAGCCGGGCACTCTGTCTTTCAGGCTCCAGCCTAATCATCCCACCGATAATTTGGAAGGCATAAAGGCATCCATTTTCGAAGGTTTGTCTTACGGATGCGGAGATGCGGTAATAGGAGTAAATCCTGTAGAGGACAGTGTAGAAAATACGAAAAAAATAATGGATATGACCTATGGACTGATTTGTGAGTATAAGATTCCTACGCAAAACTGCGTGCTTTCCCATATTACCACTCAGATGCAGGCCGTAGAGGAAGGTGCACCGGCATGCATGTTTTTCCAGAGCATTGCAGGCACAGAGGATGCCAATACGGCTTTTGGAGTGAATAAAGAGCTCCTGGACAACGCATTTGAGCTCATTAAGAAAAAAGGAATGGCTCCTGGTCCTAATCTTATGTACTTTGAAACAGGCCAGGGTTCAGAAATGTCTTTAGGCACTGAGCATAAGGTGGATGAAATGACCTTAGAAGCCAGAACCTATGGATTTGCAAAGCGCTACAAACCATTTATGGTCAATAATGTATCCGGCTTCATCGGTCCTGAGACTCTTTATGACGGTAAGCAGATGATAAGAGCAAATCTGGAGGATCATTTTATGGGTAAGCTGACAGGGCTGCCTATGGGAATGGCTCCATGTTATACAAATCACACCAGCATAGACCAGAATGATCAGGAGATAGCTACCATGTTGCTGGCAATGGCAGGTTCCAACTATTACATGGGTGTCCCTGCAGGTGATGATGTTATGCTTAGCTATCAAGATACAAGTTACCATGATGATGCAGCTTTAAGAGAGCTATTGGGTCTTAAACCGGCGGAAGAGTTTTTCCAGTGGCTTATAGAATGGGATGTATTGGACAAAGAAGGAAAACTGACTCCAAAAGCCGGAGATGCGTCAATCTTTTTAAAATAATTCTAAGGGGTGAAGTGGATGATATCTGAAATGGAATTGAAAAAGATTATTGAACAGGTTATTTCAGAAATGCAGGTTCCTGTACTAAAGGCTGAACCCAAAACTGATGGGGACTGCTGTAGCGTTGAGGAACAAAGCGATATGGACGTTTTCGATATTACAAAAGTTGATCTGAGAAAACAAGTTTTGGTTCCAGAACCGAAAAATCTTCAGGGATTGCTGAAAATGAAGGAAAGCACACCTGCAAGAATAGGAGTATGGAGAGCCGGACCCAGATACAAGACAGAAACCATGCTGAGATTCAGAGCGGATCATGCTGCAGCCCAGGATGCGGTATTTACAGATGTTTCTGAAGAAGTCATCGAGAAAATGAATTTATTCTCCGTTAAGACAAAATGTGCAAATAAGGATCAATATCTAACACGCCCGGATTTAGGAAGAATACTCGATGATGAAGCAGTAGAAACATTGAAAGCCAAATGCGTTAAATCTCCACAGGTTCAGATATATGTTTCAGATGGATTAAGCTCCACTGCAATAGAAGCAAATGCACCGGAAATATTGCCTGTAATAATGCAAGGATTAAAGAGTTCCGGCATTACAGTAGGTACACCCTTCTTCCTGAAATATGGAAGAGTGCCGGCTATGGATCATGTTTCAGAAGTTTTGGGAGCAGAGGTAACATGCGTTTTGATAGGTGAGAGACCTGGACTTGTTACTGCTGAAAGCATGAGTGCTTATATAGCATATAAAGCTAAAGTGGGTATGCCTGAAGCTAAGAGAAATGTGGTTTCCAACATCCATAGAGGAGGCACTCCGGCGGTAGAGGCTGGAGCTCATATAGTTGATCTCATAAAACTGATGCTGGAAAAGAAAGCCAGCGGACTGGATTTGAAGGCTTAATTGGTTTCATGTATTAATTAGGAGGGATGATAGATGAAAAATGATCCTATTAAAGCGACGGTTCTCAGTGTAAAAATCATACCCAACGTGGATCCGGACATGGCAGCTCAGTTAAATTTGAAACCTCATCAGCGCAGCTTGGGATTGCTTACTACAGACATTGACGATGTGTCATATACTGCATTGGACGAGGCAACAAAAAAGGCAGATGTTGAGGTAGTATATGCAAGATCTATGTATGCCGGTTCGGCCAATGCCAGCACAAAGTTGGCAGGAGAATTTATAGGGATTATAGCAGGTCCAAATCCTGCAGAGGTGAGAAGCGGATTAAATGCAGCCATTGATTTTATAGAAAATGATGCATGCTTCTACAGTGCCAATGATGACAATACAATACCATATTATGCCCACTGTATATCCAGAACAGGTTCATATCTATCCAAAGTAGCAGGTGTGGAGGAAGGAGCATCTTTAGCATATCTCATAGCACCTCCATTGGAAGCAATGTATGCACTGGACGCAGCATTGAAAGCAGCAGATGTAAAATTGGCAGCTTTCTATGGTCCACCATCGGAGACCAACTTTGGCGGTGGATTACTGACAGGAAGCCAGTCAGCCTGCAAGGCAGCTTGCGAAGCTTTTGCAGAAGCGGTGAAGTATGTAGCAGATAACCCTACTAAGTATTAATAATGTGATGTGTTATGACAAGGTATAATGATCAAACTGCTCTTGGCATGGTGGAGACATATGGCTACATAGCTCATATAGAAGCTGCAGATCAGTGCTTAAAAGCTGCTAATGTCAGATTAATAGGCTCTGAAAAGGTAAAAGGGGGATATATGCACATAAAGATTGTTGGAGACGTGGGCGCTGTTAAAGCTGCTTTAGATGCAGCGGAAGCTGCAGTAAGAAAGCTTGGTTTGACAGCAATTACCCATATAATCCCCAGACCTTCAGAAGATGTCCAAAGGCTTATTTTTTATGATGATAAGCAAGAAAAAAGACCTAAAGATGTACCTGAGAAAAGCTCAAATAAATCAGATGGCTCTCTAAGCAAGAAAGACAATGATGAGGAAAAAAGGGCCAGGAAACAGAAAAACGATAAAAGTCAGCAAACGATAGATACCTCAACTCTGGAACTTGACGCTGAGCAATTATCCAAAATGAGTGTAGCCAAATTGAGAGCCATTGCCAGATCATTGAAGAATATATCATTGGACAAAAATCAGATTAACTTCGGCAAGAAGCAGCAACTAATAGATGCAATACTTGATGCTTTGAAAAGGGGGGAGATAGCAGATGAAGATAGTTGATTCTGACTTGATGTCAATACAGGAAGTTAGGATGCTGGTGCAAAAGGCCAGGGAAGCGCAGAAGGAGTTTTCAACCTTCAGTCAGGCTGAAATAGATGAAATAGTCAGATGTATGGCAGAAATTGCCTATTCAAATGCAGAACACCTTGCAGATCTGGCCGTTAAGGAAACAGGGTTTGGCAAATATGAAGACAAGGTCATCAAGAATCAATTTGCAAGCAAGAAGCTATATGAAAGCATCAAAGACATGAAGACAATAGGAATTATAAAAGAGGATAAGGAGAAGAAGATTATAGAAATAGGCACCCCGGTAGGAGTCATAGCTGGACTGGTACCTTCCACCAATCCAACTTCCACAGCTATATTCAAGATTCTGATATCTGTAAAATCAGGAAATGCAATAATTTTAAGCCCTCACCCCTCTGCAAAGGGATGCATAATGGAAGCAACCAATATCATGAAGGATGTGGCTGAAAAACTGGGAGCACCTGAAGGTCTCATAAGCTGCATGACCATGCCTACTGTTGAAGGAACTGCTGAATTGATGAAGCTGTCCTCTTTGATACTCGCTACTGGAGGTTCTGCTATGGTAAAGGCAGCCTACAGCTCAGGAACACCTGCACTTGGAGTAGGTCCTGGAAATGTTCCTGCTTTCATTGAAAGAAGTGCAGATATACCATTGGCAGTAAAGAGGATATTGGACAGCAAAACCTTTGACAACGGAACCATATGTGCCTCTGAACAGGCAATAGTTACAGAAAACTGCATCAAGAAAGAAGTGCAGAAAGAGCTGGTGAGACAAGGTGCATATTTTGTATATGGCCATGATATGGAGAAGTTGGCTCGCCTTGTGGTAAAACCTGATGGTCGTCTCAATCCCAAAATTGTAGGTCAGCCGGCGGAAAAAATAGCAGCCATGGCGGGAATTACAGTGCCTCCGGGAACCAGGGTAATAGTCTGTGAACAGGCCGGGGTAGGTAAGGATTATCCTTTTTCCATAGAAAAGCTATCCCCCATATTGGCATTTTATTCTGAAGAAGATTGGCATAAAGCCTGCGAGAGATGCATAGAGCTTTTGAAGAATGGCGGATTGGGTCATAGCCTGGTTATACATTCAAGGGATGAAAATGTAATACGAGAATTTGCATTGAAAAAACCTGTATCCAGAATGCTGATCAATACTCCTTCTTCGCAAGGTGCTATTGGAGCCACCACTAATCTGTTTCCTTCCCTAACCCTCGGTTGCGGCGCCATAGGAGGAAGCGCTACATCAGATAATGTGGGTCCAATGAATCTCATAAATATAAGAAGAGTAGCGTATGGAGTTTTAGAAGCTGAGGATTTGCAGGATAACAAGAAAGAAGATATAGACATTGACAAAATTGTCAAGCTGGTGTTGGAAAGATTAAAACAATAAAAATCATATTTAAAAGGAGGAATATAAATGTCTAATACAAATGCATTAGGAATGATTGAAACTAAAGGCTTGGTAGGAGCTATTGAAGCAGCAGATGCCATGGTAAAAGCTGCAAACGTAACACTGATAGGAAAGGTTCTGGTTGGCGGAGGATTAGTAACAGTAATGGTAAGGGGCGATGTAGGAGCCGTTAAAGCTGCAACTGATGCTGGAGCAGCCGCTGCCGAAAGGGTTGGAGAACTCATATCTGTACATGTAATTCCAAGACCTCATAGTGAAGTTGAAATGATATTGCCGAAGTTGGAAGGATAAAGAGCATGGCACCCTAAGGGCGGAAGGTTCTCTCCGCCCAGGTGCTTTATTCCCTTATTTCATTCAAAAAAGGGTGTGAAGATATGAGCGTATTAACGGAAGCTTCACTTAGAGCTGAATTAAAAAATAAAAAGGTAAGCAAATACATTGTAGATCCTGATGTCAAAATAACACCATCCGCCCGGCAATATTTGAAGGAAAGAGAAATTGAACTGGTTGTGAGAGATGAAAAAACAGTTGAAGAGCAAAAAAAAGAAGAATATAAACCAGTTGAGAAGGAGTGCTTAGTGCCTAAATATTATGCAGCCTTCGGCGGTGGATATTTTGCAGATAAGCCTGAATATGTGACCCAGTTATATGGAAACAAGCTGGTGTTTAAAGATCATCCCCATATTGTTTTGAGAGGAAAACTGGATAGCCTTCAAAGCAAGATAATGGAAGTTCAATTAGCTGCCTCAAAGCATAATAACATGACACTTGTAAAGGACTTGGATGAAGTGCTGATGCTCTGCAGAAACATTATGAGGGCTGAGGTTCTAAATGAGCCTTTAGATGATATAAAAGTTTTGGATCTGGATGAAAAGGAATTAAGAGAAATGTCCCACAACCCTCAAAAATATTTCAATACTAAACACATACTTCCCTCCTGGGAGATGGGAGAACTGGCTGTTTTGCTAAACAGCATAAGAAGCACCATACGAGAAACAGAAATTGCAGCCATAAAAGCCTTCAAGACAGAAGATGGAGTTAGCAGGCTTGATATAATAAAAGCTTTAAATCGCTTAAGCAGTTGCCTTTATATCATGTTGTTAAGGCAGCTGACAGGGTACTACAAAGAAGAGAGGTAACAGGAATGGATAAATTGGAACTTATTGTAGAAAGGGTACTGAAAAAGATTGAAGAGAGAAAATATATTCCTGTAGAAGCCTCCGCAAGACATGTGCATTTATCCCGAGTGCATGTAGATCAACTTTTTGGCGAAGGTTATGAACTGGAGATGGTCAGGGAACTGTCCCAACCGGGACAATATGTATGCAAGGAAAGGGTGGATATAATAGGTCCCAAAAACATACTGAAAAATGTTGCAATCCTTGGACCTGTGAGAGGAAGCACCCAGATTGAGATTTCAAGAACAGACAGCATAACCTTGGGTATCAATGCTCCACTTAGACTATCGGGAGATTTAGCAGATAGCGAAACTTTGTATATCAGATGCAATGGTAAGATTATTGAGGTACCAAACAGCACCATAGTAGCCAAAAGGCATATTCATATGACTCCAGAGGACGGAAAACGTTTTGGCGTTGAAGACAAGCAAATTGTCAAGGTCCGCATTAAAAGCCTAAGGCCTGTAATATTTGAGGATGTAATAGTAAGAATTACCGATAAGAGCAGGCTTGCAATGCATATAGACCATGATGAAGCCAACGCCTGTGGCTTTGTTGAAGGCGTTGTGGGAGAAATAATAGTAACTTAGGAGGATTGCCATGGTTGATTTCTGCAAGGCTGATTCCTTGATAATGGAAGTAGAAGAGACCTTGACTCACAATAGGAACATTGGAAAAGATGACAAATTAAAAGTCGGGGTAGATTTAGGTACATCTCATATATCAATAACGGTGCTGGACAGTATTGGTAAGCCCGTTGCATGTGCTATGGAGGAAGCCAGGGTTGTGCGGGATGGCCTGGTTGTAGATTATATGGGAGCTCAAAGCATAGTAAAAAGATTGAAAATGAATATAGAAGAAAGAATTGGAGTTGAGCTTGCAGAAACAGCTATTGCCGTACCACCAGGTACAAGTAAAAGGGATAGTGATACCCATAGATATGTGGTGGAGGGAGCGGGAATGGAAGTAGTCTCAATTGTAGACGAACCTACAGCTGCAAACATGGTTTTGAATATTAAGGACGGAGTGGTTGTTGATATAGGAGCAGGAACTACAGGTCTTTCAATCTTTGAAGATGGAAATGTGGTATATACGGCTGATGAGCCAACAGGCGGAACCCATCTGTCATTGGTTATAGCCGGTAATTATAAAATTACATTTGAAGAAGCTGACAGAATCAAGAGAGATAAGTCAAGACATAAGGAAATCAGGCCGTTGATACTGCCTGTTGTTCAAAAAATGGCTTCCATTATAAGCAACCATATCAGAGGATTTAAAGTAAATGACATATTTCTGGTGGGAGGAACTTCCTGCTTGACAGGGATAGAAGACATTATAAAAGCGGAAACAGGTATAAATGCAGTTAAGCCATACAACCCATTGTTGGTTACACCTGTGGGAATTGCTCTTAGCTGCAGTTTATAAAGGAGTGATAGTATGGAGGATATTAGCACTTTGATTGATAAAATAGTCAAGGAAGTCCTAAAAAGGTTGGAAACTTGCTATGCAAAGGTGCTGCTTATCGGACAAGGAGAATCGGTGCGGCATGAGCTGGACAAAGCAGGTATATGCTATGAATGTCATAGCGATTATCATGATGATTTGGATCTGGATAATTATGATCATATCATCATTGATGGCATGTCAAATTTTCATTTGGTAACTTCGGCCTTATTGGTTCCGGGAACAAACATTTCCAAGCTCATTCTTAAGGCACGGCTTACAGGCAAAAAGGTTTACGTGGAAAAAAGCAGCCTGGAATACAAGAAATATGAAGGAACTATTGATAAAGGCCTGAAAGAGAAGCTTGAACGCTACGAAAAGACCATAGCCGGTTATGGAGTTCAATTCTTAAGTGTCCAGGACATTGTCAAGGTTGTTAAGAGCTCCTTTGAGAACGCAACTGCAGTTAGTGAAGAATGCTGGGAGGGAAAGTGCAGTGAGGAAGAATGTTGCGTATTGGACAAAAAGCTCATAACCGAGCAGGATTTGAAGAAGTTGGTTCAAAAGGGGCACAGAAAAGTAAAAATAGGCAATAAGAGCATCATTACTCCTTTGGCAAAGGATTATATAAAAATACACAATATATGCTTGTTTAAAGAATGAGCCTATATAAAGGAGATGGCAGTCAGATGATAATGGCAAAGGTAATAGGCAATGTCTGGGCTACAAGGAAAGAAGAGTCATTAAACGGACTCAAGTTCCTGGTGGTTAAACCTCTGGACTATGGGAAGGAAAGCGATGATCCTACTTTTATTGCAGCAGATGTGGTAGGAGCCGGAGTAGGGGAAACAGTGCTGGTGACTATGGGAAGCTCTGCCAGAAAGGTGCTTGATAAGGCTGAAGCTCCCATAGATGCTGCTATAGTTGGTATCATTGACATGGTTGAGGTTGAGAAAGCCTACTTGGGATAAGCCGTGAGGTGATAGTATGGAAGATTTAAAAAAGATATTCGATGCTGGAGTAGTAGGCGCTGGAGGAGCCGGCTTTCCAACTCATAAGAAACTAAATGCCAAGGTAGAGTATTTTATCATAAACGGAGCAGAATGCGAACCATTGCTTCAGAATGATAAGTATATAATGAGGGAGAAACCAGAAGAACTGCTGATGGGGATAAAAAAAGCTGCAGAGATAGTCGAAGCTGATAGGGTAGTCTTTGCGTTGAAAAAAAAGTATGAAGCTGAAATAAAAAGCTTAAAGAAAGCTCAGGAGAAGCTTGGAATTGATTTAGAGTTCTTCTTAATGGACAGCATATATCCTGCTGGAGATGAGCAGATTCTGGTCTTTGAAGTGACAGGGCGGACAGTTCCGCCTGGAGGAATACCTCTGCAGGTTGGAACGGTAGTAAGCAATGTAGGTACTCTGCTGAATGTTTATCATGCCATGGAAGGAAAACCTGTTATAAGAAAGCTTGTTTCAGTAATGGGAGAGGTAAATAATCCTTTGCTGTTGGATGTACCAATAGGTATAAGCGTAGGAGAATGCATAGCTGCAGCTGGAGGCAGTAAGCTGGATGAATTCCATGTTATCCTGGGGGGGCCGGTAATGGGGATGATAGTTCCATCTGGAGATATTGATCGTAGAGTCATTACTAAAACCACAGGGGGAGTAATAGTTATCCCTTCAGACCATTACCTGGTTAATAAAAATTCCATTAATCTGCAGCACATGATTAATCAGACAAGATCATCGTGCATCCAGTGCAGATACTGCACTGATATGTGCCCCAGGTATCTGATAGGTCATCCTTTAAGGCCTCACAAGATAATGAGAAAGATAGGCTATAGTGAAGAAATAGATGAAAGCTTCATTGACTCGCTGATTTGCTGTGAGTGCGGCATTTGTGAATTATATGCCTGTCCCATGGGAATATCCCCTAGAATGGTGAACAAGTATGTGAAGAATAGGCTGAGAGAAAAGAAGATAAAGTTTAGATATGATAACATTGGCTCTAGCGAGTTGAGTCTCAGGGAGTATAGGAAAATTCCCGTGGAAAGGATGCTTTCAAGAATCAATATGCACAAGTACGATATTAAAGAGCCTTTGAAGCTAAATACTGTAGAAACTGAAAGAGTTTCCATACCGCTGAGGCAGCATATTGGCATTGATGCTACTCCTGTAGTAAAAGTGGGAGAAAATGTAACTGCAGGGCAGCTCATAGCTTCTGTCAATTATGAAGATGTAGGTGCCAATATACATGGAAGTATTGAAGGCATTGTTGTTGAAATTAATGATTCAATAGTTATTGAGAGGAAAAATGATGGGGTGATGTCATGCTGAAATCCATAGGAATGATAGAACTGAACAGCATCGCCAGAGCAGTTGAAACAGCCGATACGATGATAAAGGCTGGAAATGTGGATTTGGTTTTTTCTAAGCCTGTATGCCCAGGTAAATACATAATAATGATAGCGGGAGATGTGGGAGCCGTAAAATCATCTGTAGTTGCAGGCTTGGAAAAGGCAGGCCAGTTTGCAGTGGAAAATATCATTATACCGAATGTGAACCCCCAGGTGTTAAATGCATTTAACGGAGCAAATCCCATAGAAAAAGTTAATGCAATTGGTGTGATGGAATTTTTTAATATTGCATCTTCAATTATTGCAGCTGATAAAGCTGTAAAAGCAGCTCAAATCAAACTGCTGGATATCAGGCTTGGGATAAGTATAGGGGGCAAATCCTATGTTGTGCTTTCAGGTGATGTCAGTGCAGTGACTGAAGCTGTAGAAGCTGCCACAATGGAAGCCAAAGAGGCTGGTACTTTAATCAATAAAGCAGTTATTTCAAATCCATCGGAGGATTTATTCATGAGTCTGTTATAAAATTTAAATATTGTAAAGGGGGAAATTAAATGAGCATTAATGAGATTATTGTTTACATAATGGTAATCTTTATGGTACTTGGAGCCATAGATAAGATAATCGGAAACAAATTTGGATTAGGCGAAAAATTTGATGAAGGCTTTATGGCCATGGGTTCATTGGCTATAGCCATGGTTGGAGTAGTATCATTGGCACCTGTGCTGGCTAATGTGCTGAAGCCTGTGGTAGTTCCATTATATACTGCATTGGGCGCTGACCCTGCCATGTTTGCAACAACACTTCTGGCAAATGACATGGGAGGTTATCCTTTAGCAATAGAATTGGCTCAATCTCCTGAGGCTGGTTTATTTGCAGGGTTGATTCTAGGCGCTATGATGGGTCCTACAATAGTATTTACAATACCTGTAGCTCTAGGAATAATTGAAAAAGAAGATCACAAGTTCCTAGCTATGGGTATACTTGCAGGTATCATAACAATTCCTATAGGCTGCTTAGCCGGCGGTATCGCTGCAGGATTCGAAATAGGCATGATTTTGAAAAATCTTATACCCATAGTAATTGTAGCTTTGCTGATTGCTCTTGGGCTTTGGAAAATACCTCAAAAAATGATTAAAGGCTTTACTGTTTTCGGCAAGGGTGTAGTGATTGTCATAACCATAGGTACCGCTGCAATAATTATAGAGACCTTGACTGGTATAGTTGTAATTCCAGGAATGGCGCCCATAACCGATGGCATACAGATCGTAGGAAGCATTGCAATAATGCTGGCCGGAGCTTTCCCAATGGTACACTTTATAACAAAAGTCTTTAAGAAGCCTTTGATGAGCATGGGCAGATTGCTGGGCATGGGAGATGTTGCTGCAGCAGGTATGGTGGCAACATTGGCAAATAATATACCTATGTTCGGACTCATGAAGGATATGGATGACAGAGGCAAGGTTCTCAATGTTGCCTTTGCAGTTAGTGCAGCCTTTGTATTTGGAGATCACCTAGGTTTTACAGCGGGTGTAAATCGTGACATGATATTCCCAATGATAGTAGGTAAGCTTGTTGCAGGTATAACTGCTGTAGCTTTGGCTTCTTTCATAGCACCTAAGAGCAGTCTTAAACAGGATAAACCTCAAGACCTCTCTGCATGATTGGGGAGGTATGCACTTTGAATAACATTGATAATAAAGAGTTAGTAGAAGTTATAACTAAGCTTATACTGGAAAAACTTCAGCAATCTGACGGCAAAATTATAAAGGAAGTGGACAGCAGCGGTGTAATCAGCATTAAAGGCTCAACTGTAAAATGCGAACCTTTTGATACAGGTAGAGCTGGAGATAAAGTTTATCTAAAGGATATTCTGTCTTTAGATGAAAGCCCTAGGCTTGGTTGTGGCTTCATGGAAATGAAAAATAGCAGCTTTCCGTGGACTCTTAAATACGATGAAATAGATTATATCATAGAAGGAACCTTGGAGATAATTATTAATGGAAATAAGATAAGAGGTAATGCAGGAGATGTTATATTTATACCCATGAACAGTTCCATAGAATTCTCCGCACCAGATTATGCAAAGTTCATTTATATAACATATCCTGCTAATTGGGTTAATTTATAAATGTGGTGACAAACACCACATTTATTTTATGGCTATTAACTTATATTTTGTGCCACCTTGGAAATGCAAGAATATAATTTTGTATAAAAATAATCAGAAAATTTAGGTTGACAATCAAATAATATTAGTTTATACTGTATATTAATTCATTTGCGAGATAGATTATGATGGGAAGAGTAGATTAGGAAGGTAGTTTAAGCGAGTCGGAGACGGTGGGAGTCCGATACGATAGCCTAATTGAAGAACATCCCTGAATCTCTAACCGAAATCTTAACAGAGAGTAGGCTTAGACGCGGCCAAGGCGTTAAAATTGGGCGATATCGAATATCATATTGATTAATATTCCGTATCGACAGAGTGAACCATGTGTTAATTTGGGTGGTACCGCGGAAGTATTCCTTTCGTCCCTTTGTTATAGGGATGAAAGGATTTTTTATTTTATTCTTTATTAATTTTATCATAAGAATATGGAGGAATAGGAAATGGGTAAAGTTACTTTGTTCAAAGCAAAAAATTATCAATCTAAGAAGGACATTAGAGGTACACAAGTAGCAATTAAAAGACTAAAAGATTACTTTGAAAAGAGACTTGCAAGTGAGTTGAATCTTACGAGAGTTTCTGCACCGTTGTTTGTTGAAGCAGATAAGGGGATAAATGATAATTTAAATGGAGTAGAGAGACCCGTATCCTTTGATATAAAGGCCATTGAAGGTAAGCAAATTGAGATAGTTCAATCATTGGCTAAATGGAAAAGAATGGCTCTTAAGAGATATGGTTTTAAGCCCTATGAAGGTTTATACACAGACATGAATGCCATAAGAAGGGATGAAGATTTGGATAACATCCATTCCATCTATGTAGATCAATGGGACTGGGAAAAGGTTATTACTGCAGGTGATAGGAATATTGAATTTTTAAAGGAAACCGTAAGAAGCATATATAAGGTTTTCAAGGATACAGAAAGCTATATGAGGGAGTTATATTCAGACTATGAAACCCTGCTTCCTGATGAAATATCATTTATAACTTCTCAGGAGCTTGAGGATATGTATCCTGATAGAAGTCCTAAGGAAAGAGAAAATGCCATAGCGAAAGAAAAAGGCGCCATTTTCGTTATAGGTATTGGAGGCAAGCTAAAATCTGGGGAAAGGCATGATGGCAGATCTCCTGATTATGACGATTGGGATTTAAACGGAGATATACTATTCTGGTATCCTGTTTTAGATATGGCATTGGAGTTATCATCCATGGGAATCAGAGTAGATAAGACTGCATTGGAGAAGCAATTAAAGCTGGCTGGATGTGAAGATAGGCTGAAGCTTGAATATCACAGGATGCTAATGGAAGACAAACTGCCATTAACCATAGGCGGTGGTATCGGCCAATCCAGAATATGTATGTATTTCCTTCGCAAAGCCCATATAGGAGAGATTCAGGCTTCCGTATGGCCTAAGGAAATGATTGAGCTTTGTGAAGCTAACGGAATAGCGTTACTATAGCGGCATAAGCCAATCTAAGGGATATATAATATCGCATAGGTTATTAACTTTGAGTGACTCTAATGCTCATCTAAAAGAGAATTCTAACGGCGCAAAACGGGCATCCTGCCCTACGCTTCGCAAATTTGTGCCTAGCGCGGCCTCCATGCCGCGCTTACGAATTCTCTATTTTAGATTTCGTAAAGAGTCACTAGCAAAGTTAATAAAAATGCTCTCTTATATATCCCTTGTACAATTAATATTGTACTTATCAGTGAATCAAATCACTGTTTAACCTGCAGATTTTTAAGTCAAATATTAACATAAAGTAAATTCTATCTAAGTATCAAGCATATATTATGCTTATCAGCTTAGTCAGTTTGCTAGCATATGCTGGCTTGAACCTTGACAAGCATGTATAATATATCCCGGACTTAGTGATTGAATGTTATATATCCTGGGACATGTCCATTTCGGATTGATTACCTGTATCTAAGAGTATTAATCCATTCCAGTAAAGTTTATATGATTTGGTTGGTTGAGTCCAGCTTAATACTGGTTCCTCGTGTCACATGCAAGGTTAATCGCTTATATAGAAAGGAATAGGGGCTTTTAAGTTCAATTAACATTTTAAAGAGGTATTTTTATAAATTTCAAACCAATCGCAGGAATTGATGCAGGCAAGTATTTTGGTGAGATGGTTATTTTCTCACCATCAAATGAGGTTGTTGTCAGAATGAAAATTAAACACGATTCCTATATTGATATACAGAAGACCATTGATCTGCTAAAAAAAGCGGAAAGGGGCATTGCTTCAATGCCTTTCGTAGTCATGGAATTCACAGGGCACTATTACAAAATCCTTTTCCGTTCATTTTACAAACATGGATTTGAGGTTTCTATCATAAACCCATCCAATCTGATTCTATCAAAAATATCGGTATAAGGAAAGCAAAAAATGATAAAGTGGACACCAGAAGAATTGCCCTGCTCTATAGATTTCAGGAACTCAAAGCCACTAATATATCTAATGAGTATATTGAATGTCTGAGAAGCCTTTGTCGACAGTACTATAAGCTAAATGATGAACTTACTGCCTACAAGAATAGGCTTACCGGTATCATTGACCAGATTATGTTGAATTTTAAAGATATCTTTCCAAATACTTGCTCAAAGGTTGCTATTGCGGTACTGTAGGAGTATCCTACTCCTACCCTTATGATTATAAGGTTGACAAAAATAAACAAATTTCTCTAATCCATAAAAATTCTCACATAAGTCTTGAATGGGCAACAAAAATATGAGCTGTTAATCTCAAAAGCAGTAGAGGTTGAGCGTTTAGGCATCGATAAACATGCTAATGTTGTTATGTTGGGTATTATATCATATCTATAGTCATAAATATGCAGGAGAATATTAATAAAGTGTTGAAAGCTATATATCAGTTGATTTCTGATAATCTATCAACTAACATGACTACGATGTCAATAACCCTTGAACTTCTTCAGAGTATTCTCGGTATTGGCCTTCTGATAGCTGCTACAATTATTGCTGAAATCTGTGACTTTAAATCCTTCTCGAAGCCAGGTAAGCTTGTTGCCTATTTTGGTATTGACCCTTACGTAATGCAGTCCGGAGAGTTTAAAGGCACTCGCATCAAAAGTAAGCGTCAAATTATTAGGTGTATAGAAAAAAGCAAAAACTCATGTAAAATGAATTTTTGCTTTTTTCAGGTATCTTGTACATCTGGGCTCCAAGGTAAATAGTCTTCAAGAAATTCTGGATGCTGTCCAAACTGTACCCCTGGCAATTCGCTGAATATAAAATAAAGATATTTGTATGGATTAAGTCCATTAGCCTTAGCACTTTCAATAATGCTGTAAACAGCAGTACTTGCTGCGGTTCCTTTAGGGCTTCCGCTGAACAGCCAATTTTTACGTCCTATTGTAAAAGGACGGATGCAATTTTCAGCAAGGTTATTGGAAATGGAGTAGTTACCATCCATAAGATAATTCATAAAATCTTCCTTATGGTTTATGGCATAATTCAAGGCTTCACTCAGTTTTGATTTAGGAAGAACCTTGTCCTTAACAGAATCAATCCACGACCAAAAGGCATCTGAAACAGGTTTCTCCTGTTTCAGACGCTCCGATTTACGTTGTTCCATTGATAAACTTTCAAGGGTCTTTTCTATCTCAAAAAGCTTATTGCAAAATGCAATCCCCTGACTTGGTATGGTTGCCTCTGGACTATGTATATCTTTTGGGAGAGTATCTACGAAGTTCCTACGAAGATGGGTCCAGCAAAGGATCTTGTAATTCCTGGAATCTTGTTGTAACCGGAGTAGGCGTCCGTATGAAGGAATCCTTCGAATCCTTTCAGGAATTCTTGAGGGTATTTGCCACTTCTTCCAGGTTGGTACTCAAAGATTCGTATGGGGTATTTGCAGTGCTCTCCAGTGCTGTATACCCATATGTAAGGATCGTTGGTGTTTTTGCGCCCCTCCTCATTCATAACCTGGATCGTAGTTTCATCTGCGTGTATATATTTCTCTTGCAAGAGCTTTTTATGCATCAGATCTACCAATGGCATCAACCAATCACGAGATGCAGCTATTATCCAGTTGGCCATGGTGGCACGGCTTAACTTTACACCAAGGGATTGCCACTCTTTTTCCTGACGGTAAAGTGAAAAAGCATTGATGAATTTTGATGCATAACCCATGCTACTGTAGAAGGAGATGCCATGGAATGCTGTACTACAGGGTATGGCATAGGGGATTTCTCCATGTATGGTTCCCCATTTTTACGACATTCAAAGGTCTCTCGATAATAATCGATTACCCTGACTTTGGTAGGTATATATTCTATTTCTGTGCGCACGAATTCTTCCCCCAACCGACACAAGTGGGGTTCCGCAAACTTCACAAAAACGATCTTCTTCAGCAAGAGTACAGAGACGCTTTGTATGTGGAATATCCTTTAATAATTCAGCTTTCTGCTCATTGAATTTTTAAGGAAGTATTCCCTTTAATGTTTAATGTAAAATAAAAATGTACAAAAGTGAAAAAAGAATTCCTCACTTTTGCAATTAATAAATCCTCAGAAATGAAAAAAGCCATTGAAGGCACCACCATTTAAAATTATCCTTGTATTAGAGACCAATCTTTTACAAGGAGGAACTGGAGGATGCTATCAATGACTCAAAAAATCATATCAGAAAAATGTATTATGAACAAGGTATAA
>Ga0134092_1000750_pt1 | contig 31293 bp, 35 predicted proteins | sample 3_6taG_FD_94454 | JGI IMG/M metagenome (GOLD analysis project Ga0134092, IMG submission 94454) | Switchgrass degrading microbial communities from high solid loading bioreactors in New Hampshire, USA - 3_6_20_6_A3 metaG | ecosystem: Engineered > Bioreactor > Semi-continuous > Anaerobic >... | reverse complement strand
TATTTCATAACCTATGCACTGTTGTGCTGCTTGCTCAGTGTATCTGAAATCTGTAACAAAGCCAGCATTATTCATACCAATGATTACATATCCAGTAGTTCCTGAAAATTTGCTCAAATACCTTCTATTCTCTGGCGAGTAAACAATAATACCGTCAGCATCGATGGTTTTCAGAATGTCCCTTATTCTAGCTATCCTTTCCATAATCATTAATCCCCTCTCAAAAAACTCTCTTTAATATTATCATAATTTTTCCTATAAGAACAATAAGTATTTATTATTTCCTGTGCTATAACTGAAGGAGTTTTGTCATCAATTATAATCTCAAAATCCGCCTGCTTATAGAAAGGCAGCCTGCTATAGTACAACTTTTCTATCATGCTTCTTTCCTCATCTTTTAACAGAGGCCTGTCTGGAGGGATTCCCTCTCTTAAAATTTTATCTAAAGAAGCATTAAGAAAATACACCTTACCAATTTCTTTCAGGTTTCTAATGTTCACAGGATCAATAAAAGCTCCTCCACCGGCAGAAATAACTTTGTTCTGTGAAAAAAGAAGTTCATCTATGACCATTCTTTCAACAAACCTGAAATATCTCTGCCCATAATATGCAAAAATATCAGGAATTTTAAGACTTAATTTTATCTCAATCAATAGATCGGTATCGACAAAGTCCATACCTGTCATGTTTGAAATTTCTTTTCCAACAGTAGTTTTTCCGCATCCGCTAAAACCGATAAGTATTATATTCACTATTCTTCACCAACTTGATGCCTGGGATTCTTTCCAACGATCATAGCAGCTTTAATAATTGCAGTTTCGACATCTACTTCAAACTGCATTTCCATTTCATTTAGCTTGGAATATAAGTTTCCCTTTTCAGTAACTACATAACGAGGTGGTAATTTGTTTAAAGCAATTGCTTTAATATCTAATTTACATTTATCACAATTGCAAATGTTTATAGAATCCAGAAGCTTATTTAGTTTTGAATCTACTACTTCCTCCATATAATTCTTCAAATAATACATAATTATCCCCCTTTGTAATAATAGGATAGTTTTAATTTTTGAGAAGGATTCTTCCCGTCCCAGGAACAACAGTTATTTCACAAGCTTTACCATTTGTGTTATTTACCAATATTATTGTACCGCCGCTAGTTGAAGGTGCTCCATTAAAGGAAAATGCAATCTGACTGTCTTTAAAATTCTGATATAGTGAAAAGTTGTTCCCCAAGTTTACTTCTCTAACTTTTTTTGATCCTTCCAATATTGAATATTTAGATTTCTGGAGTAATATACGTAAGTTTTCTCCCTCAGTCATTTTCATGTATCTTATATATCTTATATCGTCCTTTAATGTTTTTGCTATTTCCATAAGTTTATAATTATTGCTGTCAATTTTAGGGAAAACCATACTCATTAGCAAAGAAAGTATACCAATGACCACTATTAATTCAATAATAGTCAATCCATCATGGCCTCGATATTTCCTCAATTTTCCGCCCTCCTGCTAAAGTTTCTGAAGAAATATGAATTTTCAAATGTTAAATTACATCCATCAAGAAAAAAATTAATACATATATTAATTCCCTCAGCTTCGGTGTAATTTTTATACAGTGGAATTGGTTTAATTTCAATACTTTGAATAAAGTTTCCTACTTCATCTGATGCTCCTCCTATTGTTCCAACACCGTATTTCAAGTTGTAGTAATCATTATTAGGGTCTTTAGCCAATGCAAAAATATAACCTTTATCCATATGATCAGGAGAATTCTTAAAAATTATTTTTAATAGAAAAACTTTTTCATTTGTATTATGTTTCTGAAAGCCACTTGAATCTTGTAAATATATAACTCCAGTAGACTGTATAATCTTTTCTTCCATAAAATCAAAAATAAACTGTGCTTGTTGTTGCAGTTCAACTTCAGCTTCAATATTTTTAATAATATTCATATTTGAGATAGTGGATGTGAAAATCAATAAAACAAGAATACTAAATATGGGCATGGTCACAAGCAACTCTATTGTTGTAAATCCATTTTTAGCAGGCATAACTTTTGTCATTTTGTTATCTTTCCAAAATCCACTCATAGATATATATCAAATCCTCAGGATTAATTGAATCATAAGATGATTCTTCTTCAGGAATCAGAATATGGCATATCATCTTAACTTTCTTTTCAATTCTATCATCTACACAAACTGCTACAATATCCAACTGAAGATAATCAAGCTTATGGAAGATTTCTGCCTCAATGAATATGTTGCCATAGTTATAAACCAGATAATTGCTATTATCTTCCAGGTAATCTACTAAGGAAACATGATTCGGCATATCTTCGCAATTACCAAATAAAAAATCCAAATAGGAGTTTTCAAAATTTCCTTTATCATAAGCATACTCTAGAGCTGACTCAATGTATTCAATAGCAATAGCATATGCTTCATTCAATGCTCCTTCCGCGTTATAAAGAGCTTTCTTAACTCTTATGTTTATATGTTTCATTTTGTAATTTGTAGTAGAAGTATACAACAGGATAGCACCTGCTGATATAACCGCAGATGTCATAAGCAAAATCAAAACCAGTATTGCACCTTTATTGTTCTGCTTTGCTTTTAGCATATTCCTGCATCTCCAGTTATCTAATTATCTTTATACTTTCCATAGTTTCTATTAATTTTTCATTCAAGTATACTTTGACTATAATCCTATAGACCCTACCCTTATACTTTTCAACTATTGTGATATTCTCTTCTATTGTAAAATCACCATGTTCATAAATGTTTGTTCCTATATTAACATCAGGCATAGTTTTAAAAGTTTCAATACTCTTCTGAGCCAATATTAATGCCTGATACGCAGTCTTTGAAGCGTAGGAATTCATAGCTACTACCATAATGAGAGTGGAAATTGCAATGAATAAAATAAGGAATATTACTAGTGAAAAAATTGTTTCTATTAATGTGAAACCAGAGCTTAGATTTCTTTTTTTCATCTTATTCACACCAATAAAATTTACACTAATTCCATTAATATATTCACTATGAATTGTATAATTCCTCTATTTTTCCATGAAATATGTAAAAAAATTATATAATTAAACTTCTATATTTTATAAGAGATATAAAAATTCAACCATGTATTCAATATTTCTACATGGCTGAATCATTAATAATACTATTCATTTAAATAATAAAGCATATACACAAACTCTGCTCTTGTAATATAGTTATCCATAGATTTTAAGCTCATTGGATACTTATCTTTGCGAATCATCAGTCTTTTCTCAATTTCACTCCATGAAAATTCAAAGTTGCTTGTTACAGATTTCATCAATTCTTCTATTTCTTTATAGGATATTGGAGCATCTTCATTTTCAGTTTGCTTTATATCTTTTTTATACACTTTGCTTATGTATGATGTTGCTTGTTTTCTTGTCAAATAAACGTCAGGCCTAAAGGTTTTATCTTCATACGTATTTACAATGCCTCTTCTTAAATATGTAGTAATTTCATCCCTTGCCCAGTGTCCTCTTATATCATTTGGATTTACTGTTTTGTTATCTATTAGGACTCCAAAAATAACACTGTTATTATTGAGAGTTCCAGGATTTATATAGGTGAAAATGCTATTTTCATTAATCTTGCTCGGCATATATATCCATTTATTATCAATATACTTGTAAATACCACCATTATCAGTTCCATAATACTTAAAGCTTAGCTTAATTGGTTTATCTTGATCTAATGCGTTTGAAGAGTTTACTATTTTTATTTTATAAAAATCAGATGCCTTTATGAATTTATCACTCTCTGGCATAATTATTTCATTACTGACAGTATTCATCTTATCAATAGATACTGCAACTTCATTATAAAAAACACCTTTGTCTATAGTCAGTGAGAGATTTTTATCTCCTGATAGAACTTCATCACCATATATTGGTACTATTTCTGTAACAGTTTTGCTTATAAATCTATCATAGCTAGTATTTTGATACATATCAATATAGCCTAATCTAAAGCCTTCCCTGAATCCTGTGATAAATCCCTGTTCATATCTGTTTTCTTCATAAAAAAGCTTATATTCATTTATAATATCATTGTCACTAAAATTATGTCTGCTGTAATTATTGCTTGTTCCAGTAATAATATCTATGACAGCAAAACTTTCTCCCTTAGCCTTACCTATTTCCTTTCCATGTGAGTACCCTTTCTCAAATAATAATGCATGGTATTCAATGTTGGAAGTTCTGTAGGCTTCTTCATAACTATTTCTGTAACTGAATTTAAAAGCTTTGATAAAAGCATCTGAATAATCAGGATAATCATTATCAAGTGAAAACATGGATGTTAATTGCTTATCCGTAGGTAAATTCTTCTCCCAACTGTTTTCATAACCATTATAATAATCATGTTTTCCCCAATTGGAACCCAGTATTTTTCCAAATTTTTCTCCATCTTTGGAGCCTTGACTTAAAGCAGTATTATATGGCTCAAATTTTGCTTGCCTATATCCATGATCATAGCCTTCTTTATATTTGGTTTTAAATGTGCTTATAAAATTATTCTTATAATCATTTGGTTCATTCATTAAATCAAAAATTTCTATTATCTCTGATGTAGTAGGAATATTTCTAGTCCACTTATTAGATTCTCCCTTGTAGAAGTCAAGATATCCGTGAGATTCCCCTATAGCATAACCTAATGCTTCAGGATAATTTGCAGGTATTTCTTTTTTACCGCTTGGATTTTCATAAGCCATATTATATCCTTCTCTAAAACCAGCTTTATAGCCCGATATAAAGTTGGATATATATCTGCTGCTTTCGCCTTCTAAATTATACATTTCAGTAATTTCTGTACTATTTGGCATAGCTTTAGTATAATTCTTTTTATATCCATTGGCATAATCAATTTCTGCTGCTTCTATACCATCAATCCAACCGTTTGTGTAGCCAAGTTGATATGCTTCATCTTCCGGACCTGCGTATACAAATAGCCCGGGAAAGATCATTAATACATATAGAAACAGCGCAATCACTACAATATGTTTTTTGCTTTGCCTCATGATATCATCCTTTCTATCACTTTGATATAACAAGAATCTTCCCGGCCTTTAATTCATCGTTGATATCTAGGGCATTATCCTTTGCCAATTTCGTATAGTAAGATTCATTATTATAGAATTCTTTGCTTATTGTCTTTAGCGTATCTCCGGGCTTAACCACATAAAATATATAATTATGTTCTTCTAAAGCTTCAACATCTTGATTTTTGGGATAATCTGCTTCAATTTGGTCAAAGAGCATAACTCCATAATCATCTCTGTTGCCTTCTAATTCAAAATATATTCTGTCTAGTGTCAAGGGATATATATTTAAATCTTGAGGTGGTGTAGCAGATATATAATTCCAGCCTGTCCAATTTACACCTTTAGCTAATTCTATATAAATCTTTCTTCCGTCCGAGTCTTGAAATCTTATGCCAATGGTTACAGGGGAATAACCATATCCAAAAGCCCATATTCCAATAGATTGGGGAGGATATTTAAGGTTTATATTCTTATGATCTAGAACAATGTATGCTCTTTCAGGTTCATAGGCTGTAGATATAAAGTACTCTGCTCTTATAGAGCTATTTCCGAACTTTCCATTTTTAAATCTTACAACTTCACCGGTTACATCGTTACTAGTCCCCATAAAATATATTTCATCTGATTCTAAATCGTATACTATATCTCTTTTTACTTCATCTATATAGATTTCGTTATCTTCTGTTACTTCTGTTTCTTCAAATCCATCAAATACTTGAAATGGATTTGAAGAATTATATCCAGTGAAAGCATTGATATAATAGTAATCACTATCGGTTGCTTTTCCACTTCCATAGCTGAAGGCACTTAATAAAATTTGACCATTGATCATATTATCTTCTCCATCCCTTGATATGGATAAATGCTCCACCAATAGTTTTTTTGAACTGTTTTCTATTGCTTTTAAGAAAGATAACAAAGCATTATAATTCCCTCTGAAAGGAAGTGATATTCCAATAGCGTTGATTTCCTCTAAACCTTTAAAATCAAGAGATGACGGCTGTGAAAAGTTCATACTAGTAATATTCAAATCACTGGTCTCTATAATTGTATTTAATAATTGCATCAAGCCTGGCTGATCTATGTTGTAATAAAATTTCTTAGATTTTTCATTTATATTATTTTTAAGACTTTCTTCTTCTAGCTTTAATTTATCATCTTTTGAAATTGCTTGCTCCAGTATTTTTAATTGCATCTCGTAATTTTCTTTTTCTGCATATAAGGCTGCCAATTTACTTTGCTGAGGTATAAATAGAAACTGGTATGTAAGCCAGAATAACAATGTAAAAAATAGTATGAGGAGAAGATTTTTCTCTTTTTTGCTCATAGTAATATTGAACTTAAATCCATTACTTACCTTGAACTTCTGTTCCAATTGTTTTCTCCTCCTTTATGACAATATTAACACTAAAGCTGTAATACCCATCCTCCATGTTAATTTCTGGTATAAACACTTGGGAAAAATCATCATACTGATTGAGATTGTATTGAAACTGGCTAATTGAGTCCTTATCTTTTGATTTTCCTTCTATCCGTATGCCATTACTGTTTATTAATATGGAATCAAAAAAAAGATTTTTTGGAATACTAGCTCTAATATTTTCTAATAATGACTCATTGATTATATCTTGTCCTGTTACATAATCATCAAGAGCATTTAATGTTTCTAAGTTACTTTTAATGAGCTTTATATTCTGTTCCCTATCTGCTATTTCTCTTACTTTTTTATCTTCTTTAAGTAGATGATATCGTTCTTTTAAGGAACTAACTTCGTAACTCAATTTATAAATTAAAATAAAATTGTGCAGACCAAAGGCAATGATTCCTGTTATAAAAATTCCTATAATGCCATAAAAAATAATTGTTTTATTGAGCGTTCTATTTCTTTTTTTATTATAGTATGAGAAAAAATTAAAATCTCTCATAAGGCTACACCTCATCATCTCTCATTAGAGTACCTATACAGTTTATGTATTTATTTAAGTCACTGTTTATGCTAATTCTATCAACGCTATTTAATACTATTGCAGGGATACCAAAATAGTTGAAAAATAGCTTGTCCATTCCTTTTATGTTTGACAATCCGCCATATAATATCAGTTGTTCTATTTCATTGTTTATATCCTTAGATAAATAAAATTTAAAAATACGGTCTATCTTTGTGATTATACTTTCTATGATTGCTTTAATAACATATACATATCTGTTATAATCAGAAAATCCATCATCTACTAAGCTTACATCTTTAATATCAGATAATAATGGCGGCAATTCATCATTAGTTAAAGCCATAAGACTCTTTGCATCATTGTCCAGAGTTATTCCACCCATATCTATAGTTCTTGTTGTCTGAATAACTCCTTTATTAATAATAGTAATATTCGTACTGTCACTACCTAAATCTATGGCAGCAATAGTTTTTTGTGAAGTTTCTATGCATTCATTAGCAGTGTTTATAAATTTAAAAAATTTCCAAACAGAATTAGGTTGATAATCCAATACAGAAGGCTTAAGTCCAAGACCTTTCACTAAATCATAATGCATGTCTACCATATCTTTAGGTATTGCTACTACCAATACATTCAACTTCTCTTTATCAGCATCTTTGAATTTGTCTATTATCTTGTGCTGAATGATGTATTTACTGTAATCCATAGGTAAATACTCAGGCAGCTGATATTTCAGAAGACCATCAATTTCTTTACTGCCTAGCACAGGAAATGCAATTTCTCTTGTTATTATTGCAGTGCTTTTTATACTAAGGCAGCAGACCCCTGATTTTATTTTATTGAAATTCAATGCATCCTTTATAGCATCTATTAAAGCATGCCCATTTCTTATATAACCATTCAGATAAGCATCCTTTGGAGTATCAAAGCTGAAAGCCTTGTTTATCTTTATATCATCTCTTCTTCTGCTTCCTTGCACTACTTTTATTTCAAATGATCCTAAATCCAAAGATATTATGCCATTTTTCCAAAGTAAAAACCGTTTCAAATAAAAATCTCCCCTTTTAGTCCCTAATATTTAATCCATGCTTTTCTGATAAATATTTTCTAACCTTGTTTATTTCATTGTCGGATAATGCAATATAATGTATGATTACTTCATATATTATATTGCTTACGTTGGCATCACCTATGACTAACTCAACAGTATTTCTATTATCGACAGTATATGAAAATGCAGCATTAAATTCTTCCTTATTATTATTTCTTTCTAATATAAGTTTCATGTTTCCACCAGTATATAAAGCTGCTATTATGTATTTATTAATTACAGTAGTATTAGTAGATTGGGTGATGTTCTTAATCATATTGTTTCGCTGCTTTATGGTAAATCTCAGTTTACCATCATAAAGATCTATTTCCCAACCGTTTTCATTATCAGCTTTTCTTCTGCAAATAGTGTTATAACTGTCTACCGATTCACTAGGAATATTTCTGTACACTACAAATGCTGTAAAAGAACTTTTCGTTGTCGGATTAAAATCTAGTTTTAGTGATGTCTTGTCAAGTTTTAATGACTTACCTTCGAATACTTCCTTCAATGCATCTATTTTCTTTTTTGCATTTACATTGTAAACAGTGTTATAAATCATGCTTCCTGAGGTATCAAGAATAAAAATCATAGCTCCTGATACATCTTCCGTCATAAGTCTGTCATCCAACCTGTAAAACATAACAGTAGCCGGCTCTTTATTATTACCTCTTTAACTACCTGCAGGCTGTTCAAAGCTTCTATTTCAGTTACAACTTTATTTACTTTTCCTTTTGAATCCTCAGAAATCAATGTCATATTAACAATATTTTTTTAGCAACAGATACGGGTCTGTCAAAAATCAACTTATATACAATGTCAGTAAGGGCCAATAATATTATCGGTAAAAACATCATAAATAGACCTGTGCAGAAATACAGCACTGGCTTTCACTATATAGTTTGATATTTTTTCTATGAAGATTCTGGTATCTGACTGAGCATGATATTCTTTATTTACAAAAGTATTTATCCTCTCTCTTATACCAAAGAGGGAAAATACTACAGAAATAAAGATAATTGATATTGTTAAAGTCAACAAGACCTCTACTAAAGTTAATCCTTTATTATCCTCAAGCATAATGATTCTCCTTATTTTCTATCCATGTTCTATATTCTGGATAGTTTACGGGAAAGGATATTTGCAGTGTTTTAGATTTTTTGCCATTATTTATTATGCCTTTTGATGTAATCAATGAGGTCTTGCCTGATTCGGTTATGTCTATTCTTAATTCAGCTTTATCACCGTTATTTCCAATGGCTATCTCTTCTGGGCCTAAGGATTTGATGATTCCATTTTGAATTCACCTAGCAAATCTCTTTCTGAAGAGTCAGTGAAAAGGGCTGTATAAGCTGTTTCAATCCCAGAATATGCAATATAATAAGCTTGCATATCATTGATCTGATAACAGCCTGCTTTGTATTGCTCATACCGATAAAAAGTGCTGGCATACTTATGGATAGTAAGGCAAGAACCATGAGCAATGTTGCCCCCTTACTTGATTTTATAATTTTTATAGCTCTTGACATCATAAACACCACTATATTTTATATAATTAATTCTATATAAAATAATATTATGCTTTCTCCCCATAAAGCGGAGATAAAAAAAGAAATATTAATGAAAGGGCCGAAAGGTATCGCGTCCTTCCTGCTCTTCCTACCAGTTACAAGAAGAAACAATGAAACTACAGCTCCAATAATGAAGGACAATAATATATTTAAAGCAATTTTTTTCAATCCCAGTATAAAGCCCAATATAGCTATAAGCTTTATATCACCTCCACCCATACCACCATTGGATACAAATGCTATTATTGTAAATAGCAATCCTGCAGATATAAAGCCTATGATACTGTCTGATAAGGGTATGGATATTCCGTATATAAAACAAACTGAAACTTTATATAAAACAGCAATAAAAATCAATAATCCCAATAGTTTGTCAGGTATTATCTGATGATAATAATCAATGATGCTTATAACAAGCAAAATGCTGATAATTATACTAAAATACATAAAATCCAATGATAGTCCAAAATAATAGAATAATATCACATATATAATTCCATTTAACAATTCAATAACGAGATATTGAGGGGAGATATCTCCTCTACAATATCTGCATTTTCCTCTTAAAAATAAATAACTCAATATGGGTATCAGATCGTACCATTTTAAGGGAGTACTGCAATGTGTGCAATGAGATGATGGAAAAACTATGGATTCTTCTCTAGGTATTCTGTAAATGCATACATTAAGAAATGAACCTATTATGATGCCAAATATAAAAATAATTATGTACATTTGCAGCCTCCTTTTATAATTTATAAAAAAATTTACTGATAATTAATATAACGAAAGTAATAGGAAACATTATAACTCTTTAAATAATATTTTCAATAATAATAATTAGTGACTAAATAATTATGAACCTGAGCCATAACCTGAACCCGATCCTTATTCTGAGCTAGGTACTTCATCTGTGCTATCTGCAACTTGAATATCTCCAGCATTATTTACTATTGCTCTACCAGGTTCAATAGTAATTTTGCCTTCCTGAGATATTTTTACTTTATATGGTTGTCCGGCTTTTTCAGGAATACCATTTGGCACATTAGGCCACTCTTGAACAAAGTCAAGCATATCATTATTTTCTCCGTCTGGAAATGTTTTCTCCTCACTAGGTATTCCTTTATCAGCTATATACATATTTGCTGCACTTTCAAGAGTTCTGATGTTTGAGTTGTGAGCAGTTACTACTGCTGTCTGTCTTGATTTGTTTAATCTTGGTACAGCTATGGATGATAATATTCCCAGTATTGCAATAACTACTACTAATTCAACTAGCGTAAAACCTTTTTTGTTATTAATCCTTTTTACAAACCAATTAAACATTTTCATGCCTCCCCATATAATTAATAATTACATAAATAAATGTTTGAGTAAGCTTGTCCTGTATATTCACATCATTCCTCCCATAATAAATGATAATAATTCTATATATGAATGGTGTTAACCATTTCAAACATTGGGAGTGCTATAGCTACAACTACAAAACCTACTACCAGAGCCATTATGACCACCATAATAGGTTGTATCAATTCTGTCATTTTCTGTAGAGAGGCTTCTACTTCTTCATCATAAAAATCAGCGCTTTTATTTAAAATATCATCTAAAGCTCCTGATTCTTCTCCTACTTTTATCATTGAGTCAATCATAGGAGGAAAAATTGAAGCATTCCTGATAGTTCTGGATATTGGTATACCTTTTCGTACATCTTCTTTTATTTCTTCAAGTTTCTTTGCTATAAACCTGTTTCCAATTACTTTAGATACTATATCAATTCCTTGTATAAGAGGTATACCGCTTGCGAGCAAAGTTGATAGAGTTCTTGTAAATCTTGAGGTAGCTACTTTTATATTGATGTCCTTTATTAAGGGTATTTTAATTTTAATGATATCGAGCATCATGCTTCCGCTGTCAGTTCTGAAAAAATAACTTGTTCCCAATGTGATAGCCGTAAAAATAATTACATACATGTACCAGAAATCAGTAATAGAATTGCTTATGATTAGCAGCATTCTTGTAGGTACTGGAAGTTCTATTCCGCTTCTTTCGAACATGCTTATAAAAGTTGGCATCACTGCTACAAGCAAAAATACAACCACCGCTATAGCAACAATTATTAATATAACTGGATAAACCATAGCACCTTTAATCTTGTTTTCAATCTTATTTTCCTTTTCATAATGAAAAGCCATTCTTTCCATAATTACATCTAAGCTTCCGCTCATTTCTCCTGCTTCAGCCATATTAATAAGTATGTTAGGAAAGATTTTTTCATTATTTCTCATAGCCTCTGAAAGAGTCATTCCTTTTCGCACATTGTCATATACTTCGCTTAGTGCTTTTTTTAGCAACTTATTCTCACACTGTTTTTCAAGTACATCTAGACATTTTACTATGCATACACCTGCGTTGAGCATGGTATAGAATTGTCTGCAGAATACTGCCAGATCTTTCTTTTTTACCTTCTCAAGAGTAATAGTCTTACTTGCACCACTGTTATATGTTTCTTCAATGTTTATAGGCATATACCGACTGCTTTTCAGCATAGAAACTACTTCAGCTTCACTTTCTGCATCGTATATGCCTTCTATTATGTTACCATTATCAGAAACAGCTTTATATTTATATTGCAAAGTAATCACCGTCCGCTTAAAAGATAAGCTTTTTTATAATTTCTGGATTTGCAGCTTGTGTTAAGATTGTATCCCTATCGATTAACCCTTTTTTATATAGACTCACTAGGGAGCTGTCAAAAGTCTGCATTGAATACTGTGCTCCGGTTTGTATTACAGTATCTATTTGATGAGTCTTTTCTTCTCTAATAAGATTTCTTATAGCAGATGTAGCAATCATTACTTCAAAAGCTGCCACCCTGCCACTTCCATCAGCCCTAGGGAGAAGCTGCTGTGATATAATGCCTTGTATGACAGATGAAAACTGAATTCTGATTTGCTGTTGTTGATAGGGAGGAAATACATCTATTATTCTATCTACAGTTTTAGCTGCACCTAAAGTATGAAGTGTAGAAAGTACTAAATGTCCTGTTTCTGCCGCTGTCAGTGCTATACTGATAGTTTCAAGATCCCTCATTTCTCCAACTAATATTACATCTGGATCTTGTCTTAAGGCTGCCCTTAAAGCGCTTGCAAAGCTTCTAGAGTCATTGCCTATTTCCCTTTGGTTTACGATGCTTTTTTTATGTTTGTGTAAGTATTCTATTGGATCTTCTAAAGTGAGGATATGACAATTTTTTTCGTTATTTATCAAGTCAATCATGGTTGCAAGGGTTGTAGATTTACCACTACCTGTAGGTCCTGTAATCAGTACCAGTCCTCTAGGCATAAGGGCTAAATCTTTGGCCACAGCTGGGATACCCAGTTCTTCCATAGTAGGTATATTAAGTGGAATTATTCTGATGGCTAAGCAAAAACTTCCTCTTTGCTTGTATACATTGACTCTGAATCTGGCTAAACCAGGAGCTGAATAAGACGTATCAATTTCACCATTTTCCATTAACTCTTTAAGTTGGATATCATTCAATATATCCTTGACTAATTTGTCTGTCATTTGAGGTGTTAATGTTTCTTCGCCTGTTTTTATCAACTTACCGTTTATCCTGTATATTATAGGCATTCCTACAGTAATATGAATATCTGAAGCTTTTTTTTCAACTGCATTTCTCATAATATCTAAAAAATCCAATTTATTACCTCCTAATCTATAATAAAACCTACTTTTAAAACTTCTTCTATTGATGTAATGCCTTTTAATGCCATATTTACAGCATTTTCATACAATGTTGTCATACCATTTTTGATAGCGGCATTTTTTATCTCATCTGTTGAAACCTTATTATCTACAAGTTTTCTAATTGATTCATCAATATAAAGTACCTCATGTACAGGTATTCTTCCTCTGTAACCTTTTATACATCGATTACATCCATTGGGTTTGTATAGTATTATATCTCCAGGATCAGATATACCCAGAATTCTTTTTTCCTTATCACTGGCAATATAGCTTGTCTTACAACTATTGCATAGTCTTTTTACCAACCGCTGAGAGATTATACCTGTTACAGCTGATGAAACCAGATATGATTCTATACCCATATCAATTAGCCTCACAATAGTGGAAGCAGTATCATTTGTATGAAGGGTAGACAATACAAGATGACCAGTTATGGATGCTCTTACCGCTATTTCAGCTGTTTCTGAATCTCTAATTTCTCCTACCATTATTATATCTGGATCCTGCCTTAATATAGATCGTAGTCCGCTTGCAAATGTAAGTCCAGCCTTAACATTCACTTGCACCTGATTTATACCATGAAGCTTGTATTCAACTGGATCTTCTACAGTTATTATGTTTTTTTCTTCTTTATTCAGTTCTTTCAAAATAGTATACAAAGTTGTAGTTTTACCACTGCCAGTAGGACCAGTAACCAATATTATTCCATAGGGCTGCCTAATTATTTTGTTGATCAGCTTTAGATTATTATTTGAAAAACCCAAGTCTTCTTTACTAAAGATAAAATTATCTCTGTCAAGCAACCTTATAACAATCTTTTCACCATAAACTGTTGGAAGAGAAGATATTCTCATGTCAATTGCTTTATTTTCTATTTCCATTTCTACCCTTCCATCCTGAGGTATCCTTCTCTCAGCTATATCCATTTTTGCCATAATCTTTATTCTTGTAACTATAGCCATATGGCTTTTCTTTGAAAAATTCATAATTTCCTGTAGATCTCCGTCCAGTCTAAAACGGACTCTTATGCTGTTTTCACAAGGTTCTATATGTATATCACTTGCTCTCATAATTACGGCTTGTCCAATTATAGTATTTACCAGCTTTACAACCGGTGCACTGTTTACATCTGATAATTCACTTTCATCTAGGTCATCAAGACTGTAGGGTACAAAGTTTTCTTCAAATTCTTCTATGGCCTTTTTTGCTTCTTTCTGAGTATAGTATTTATTTATTGTTCTTGTTATTACTGATTTTGAAGACAATGCAACCTTAACCTTCATGCCAGTTAAGAGTTTTACATCATCAATTGCAATTATATTGAGAGGGTCGCTCATAACTACAAGCAATTCTCCATCTATAATATCTACAGGAATCAAATCATATTTCCTTGCAATATTTTCTGGTACAAGAGATGTGATTTTGGAATCTATATAATAGTAGGATAAATCTATAACAGGAATATCCAGTTGCTTCTCCAATACTTCCAGTATATCCTCTTCTTTCACATACCCAAGTTCAATTAAAACTTCACCAAGTCTTTTTGTCCTTATTCTCTTATGCACATTTATAGCTTCATGGAGTTGTTCTTCAGTTATCTTGCCTGAATTTAGCAACATATCCCCAAGTCTTAGATTTCTTTTCAACTTATCACCCTCTCGTTATTACATGATTCCATAAATCTCTGCATATTAAAACAACCAACTAAAAAATAGTCGGTTGCACCACTACATTACTATGGTTTAAACGCCCACATATAACCATAGTTTAAATATCCTATCCTAAATAATTCTGAAGTATTAAATTATTGAATATATTCTATGAAATTCCAAAAAATCCTTCATAAATTCAAAAATTTATACATAAATTTGGCAATTCATCTATTATTTTTTATTTGTAACTTTTTTTAAAACAATTCTTTCCAATCTTCGCACTATTCTTGTCCAGATAAATTCTTTTTGACTGACGGGAGTAACAAGAATGGTGAACAACCCTAACCGATTGCCACCCAGAACATCAGTAAAGAGCTGATCACCAATTACTGCAGTATTGTGTGTATTGGTATTCAATAACTTCATAGCCTTTAAATATGGTTTTAATCTTGGCTTTCCTGCTCTATGTATTGATGGCAGGTCCAGTATCTCATTAAATTTGTCCACTCTTCTCTTTGTATTATTGGATATTATACATACCTTAAAGCCTTGTTGTAGTAAATCGTTGATATAACTTTTAACCTTGGTATCTGCCTCTTTTACATCCCAAGGTACCAAAGTGTTATCAATATCTATTATAATACCTTCAATTCCTCTTATCTTAAGTTCCTCATTGTCTATACAAAATATAGACTCATAATATAAATCAGGCGTTAATAGTTTTTTCATATTACACCTCTTAGCTCTCCATGTACAACTCCTTATACAGTTTCTTAATAGCTCTTTTTTCTATTCTGGAAACATAAGACCTAGATATACCCAGCATATCTGCGATTTCTCTTTGAGTTTTACATACTCCATTTAATAGACCGTATCTTAGTTCCAATATTTGCTTTTCCCTGTCTTTCAAAATTGATTCCATCTTCTGATATAGTTTTTTTATTTGTATCTTTAGTTCTACCTCATCCAATATTAAATCTGCATCGCTTCCTAATATATCTATAAGTGATATTTCATTACCTTCCTTATCTATACCTATGGGTTCGTTAATAGAAACTTCTGACTTTGTTTTTTTCGATGCTCGAATTGTCATCAATATCTCATTTGCTATTATTACATGGTGGAAACATATCACCATCAGCTAGAATTATAACAATTTTTTCTCCATTCCACAATATTTGGGAAATAATCGACCTGATAAATCCTCTTTTTCCTTTAATACTTATAGAACTCCATATTTCATCTTTAATAAATCCCAGTCTTAGAACTCTCATTATATCTTTTAGATTTTCAATTATTTGAAGATCTAATTTATTGCCGTTTATATTTTTGATCTGACAATTATTCTTTTTGCTCTTTTCCTTTTTCTCGCAGATATAATAGAATACCTGATTTCCGTCAGCAGTATATCTTTTCATGGATTTTGGCCTCATGAAGCTTCCGCATTCTTTGCATCTCAAGATTCCTGAGAGAAGTGAATTGGAACTCATTTCCCGCTTATAGGATTTACTTTTATTTTCTTCAAGGAGTCTCTGAACTTCCATCCAATCTCTGCCTGGTATAATACCCTCATGTTTTCCTACAGCTATGATCCATTGATCCACACTCCTATATTTTATACTTTTGGTTTGTGAAGATTGTTTTGTCTTGTTGTAACCTATAAGACCATTTATATTATTGAACTCACTTATATCGGAGCAAATGCTATATCCTTTTGATTTTAAGTATTTATAAATATTTTTATCAGCTATAGCATAAACTGGATTTTTTAAAATCATTTTAATAGAATGTCTGTTAAAGTTTGCACCGTTTTTTGTCATTTTGTTATTGATTAATAAGTAGTTTTCTACTGCAGATAGGGATTTGAATTCCAAAAACTTATTAAATATTTCTTTCACTAATAGTATTTCTTCTTGTATTGGAATCAGCCTATATTCTTTTTTCGCTTTTCCCTCCTCTTCTTTTGTGATAACGGGTTCTGATTTAAAACCTGTTGGAAATTTACCTCCCAGCCACCGTCCTGTTTTAGCAAGCTGTAGCATATTATCTTTTATTCTTTCTGCAATTGTTTCTCTCTCCAATTGTGCAAATACGGAAGCAATATACATCATAGCCCTTCCCATAGGAGTAGTAGTATCAAATTGCTCTCTGATGGACACAAAACCTATATTGTATTTGTTTAAGATTTCTGTCAAATTAAGAAAATCAAGTACATTCCTGCTTATTCTATCCAGTCTGTAACATATTATTAAATCTATTTTTTTCTTTTTTATATCGGATAACATCCTTTGAAATTCAGGTCTATTTGTGTTGCTGCCTGAAAACCCTTCATCTTCATATATTATAAAATCCTTTTCTTCATAACCGAGATTTTTAACAGCATATTCCTTGCATAGCTGAATTTGGTTTTCAACGCTTTCTCCTTTTCCAGTATATTTACTCTTCCTAGAATATATTGCAACACTCAATTCTCATCAATCTCCTTATAACAAATAACATTCTTCATCATTTCATTGTATAATTTCTTCTTTTCTTTCTCACTGATTGATAAGAATTTGATATGTTCTTTAAGCAATTTATCCCAGGCTTCCAAAGCTTTCTTCCTTAATTTATACATATCTTCTTCTGATTCAGGGTACATTATTTCAATAACATATAGCTCTTGCAATCTAGACATAGTAAGCCCCCTTATAACACATATAAAAATATCGAGTCTCCTTCAATTTATATGTGTAATTAGGGGGCATTATGTTTCTATCAGGCGCATATTGCATTCTCTATGCATCTGGCAGCATAGGTAGCAAGCCTTGTACCTTTTTCTCCTTTAAAAGTAACAATTGCTTTTATAAGACCTATTGTTCCTATAGATATGAGGTCATCGCTTTCCTTGCCACTGCTGAATTTTTTTACTATATGTGCAACCAATCTAAGGTTTCTTTCAATCAATATATTTTTTGCGTCTTCGTCACCGTTCTGATAACGTTCCAGGTAATATTGCTCTTCTTCAGGAGTCAGGGGCTGCGGGAAAGAGTTGCTACTCTGAACATAGCCAAAAAGCAAAATAAGATCCTTAAATGCCTGTGCAATTAAGGTACATATAATTGGCAGCATGTTGAACCCTCCTATTTTAGTGTCACTTTTAATTATATGATTTAAAGGCTATTTTTGTGACTGTCCTATCTTTTAATATTTTTCATTATTGCTTCTCCTATTTGTTTGAAAACTGGTGCCGCTGATTTTCCTCCTGAACGGCCATTATTTATGAAAACTGTAATAGCATATTGGGGATTGTCTGACGGTATATAGCCCGTAAACCAGCCATGTATTATTCTTCCATTATCTATTCCAGTCTGTGCAGTACCTGTCTTGCCGCTGCTTCCACCTAGCTCTTCTCCTATATCTGCCTGTTTTCCTGTTCCATATAAGGTAACATCCCTCAGCATCTTTTTTAAAACATAAGCAGTCGTTGGAGATAAAACTATTCTTGGATGTTCTTTCTCAATCTTTTTTACCGTGGCTCCATCTTCATTTATTAATTCATCAACCAATTTGCTATTATATTTTATTCCATTGTTGGCTATTGTAGACACCATAGAAGTTACTTGAAGCGGAGTTACTTGTATTTTCCCTTGACCAATAGATATATTTCCTATACCATCTTCCTCGGGTTTTGGAATATACCCGGATTTTTCTTCTAATAATTCGAAACACTGTTTTTCACCGAGGCCGAGTTTTTTTGCCATATCCAATATGGGTTCCGCACCCAGTTCCATACCTATTTTAACAAAAGTCGTGTTACAGGATAAAGCAAAGGCTTCATCAATAGTTATCTCTCTGTCTTTGTGACTTTCATAAGTAGAACAATTAATTACATTATTACCTACATTAATGCTGCCTTCGCATTTATATTTCTGATTGAGATCTATTTTCCCACTTTCAATTGCGGTAGCAGCAACAACTATCTTAAAAACCGAACCAAGGTCGTAGGACCATATACATTTATTAATAAGTTCTTCTCCATTACTATTTATATATTTTTGTACATCATCTTGTTCATAATGAGGATGGCTTGCCATGGCCAGTATTTCTCCTGTTCTTGTATCCATTACAACTACTGCCCCATTTACATTATTATCATCCATAACTTGTTCCGCAATTTTTTGAATATGATAATCCAAAGTGAGCTTTATCCCATAATTTAATCCATCACTATTAGTTTCTACCTTTCTGAAACCTAGTCCCGGAATTATCTTTTTACTGCTATCTACTACTGCAATTAAGCTTTTACCACTGGCAGAAGATAAATAACTGTCCATACTTCTTTCAATACCCATTTCACCATTTTTATCAGATTTGCTGATATAACCTATTACATGCCTTCCTATAGATTCATCAGAATATCTATGCTTTTTTTCTATAGCTATTACTCCCTTTAGTTTTCCTGTTTCAATTAAGCTTAACAATTCATCATTTTCTTTATCATAAGTATATTCAAGTGCACCTGCATTTGAATTAAGTTCCTTTAAAACATCTTCACTGGATTTGTTGCTCAGTTTTGAAATTACAAATGCAACAGCATCCTTATCCTGAATATAATCGGGGTAAGCAATTATGTATTTCTTAATTTCTCTCCCAGTAAATGGTATCATATTTCTGTCATATATGTTTCCTCTTTCAATTTCCAGAGGTATTGTCATTAATCTTTGCTGTACAGCCTTTCTGGTGTACTCATCTTTTTTTATTATTTGAATAAAAAATAATCTGCCAAGTAGGGATATGCATATCAACATAAATATTATCCCTATAAGCAGAATTCTTTTCCTGCTCACAAATGGTACGTCATTAACAATCATAAAACCCCTCCAAGTAAGGTGCTATACTACAGTTATTAATATAGTATTGACCAATTGGAAGGGTTGTATTCTATCTCGTTATTCCTAGTATGGATTTAATTTTGGCAACAATTATATCTATTGCTACCTTGTTGTAGCCTCCTTCTGGTATAATTATGTCTGCATATCTCTTGGTAGGTTCTACAAACTCATTATGCATAGGTTTTACTACTTCTGTATACTGTTTTATTATTGATTCCAGGCTTCTGCCTCTTTCTCTCATGTCCCGCTGTATTCTTCTTATGATTCTGATATCTGCGTCAGTATCCACATATATTTTTATATCCAAAAGTTTTCTTATTTCCGGAGAATCTAAAATCAATATTCCTTCAAGAATAATTATTTCTTTTGGTTCAACTCTTACAGTTTCTTTCATTCTGTTGTGAACAGTAAAATCATATAAGGGCTTGTCTATAGGCTTATTATCAAGGAGAGCCTTTAAATGAGAAACCAATAGATCGGTGTCAAAGGCCAGGGGATGATCATAATTGGTATTCACTCTTTCTTCAGGTGTCAAATGGCTTTGATCTTTATAATAACTGTCTTGCTCTATTATAACAATATTATTTTTTGGAAGGCTTTCGTATATAGCTTTGGCAACAGTACTTTTACCTGAGCCTGTTCCCCCTGTTATTCCTATCAACAATGGTTTACTCATCTTCTTTCCTTTCCCTCCTGATAATATCATATTTAGACACTTCATGTTTCATTTTCATCCTAACTATCTGCTGAGGATGAGGAGCTGATTCTATTTCTTGTCCTTCTTCATCCCACATACATTCAATTCTTTGTGTGAACATTTTCTTATGCGGTCCTATAACTTCTATTTCTTCTCCTACAGACATCTTATTTCTCTGTTCTATGGTAGCAATTCCTGTAGTGGCATCATAATCCAGTACTAAACCAACAAAGGCATAATCTCTCACATAGGAACTTGTTTCATATATCTGCCCTTTGCTATCCGGTTTACCAAAGTAAAAGCCAGTGGAAAACTCTCTGTGACTTGCTTTGTGCACCTCATCAATCAATTCTTTATCTATAACATAATTATCTGGATCAGCAAAATATTGATCTATTGCTTTTCTATAAGCTCCAACAACTGTTGCAATATAATAGGAGCTTTTCATTCTTCCTTCAATTTTGAAACTTTTTATACCAGACTTTACCAACTCAGGAATGTGCTCAATCATACATAGGTCTTTTGAATTAAAAATATATGTGCCTTTTTCATCTTCTTCTACAGGCATATATTGACCTGGTCTCTTTTCTTCTACCAGATAATATTTATATCTGCATGGATGTGCACACTCTCCTCTGTTTGCATCACGTCCTACCATGTAGTTGCTCAAAAGACACCTTCCAGAATATGATATGCACATAGCTCCGTGAACAAATGCTTCAAATTCCAAATCTTTCGGCGATTTATCAATAATTTCTTTTATTTCAGCCAGGCTTAATTCTCTTGCCAAAACTATTCTTTTAACACCTTGCTTATACCAGAATTCTGCACTTTTATAATTTGTATTATTGGCTTGTGTACTAAGATGTAGTTCCACATCAGGAGCAGTTTCTTTAATAATCATGAATATTCCAGGATCAGAGAATATAAGCGCATCTACTCCAATATTTTGCAGTTCTTTCACATAATCGCTTAAGTCCTCCAGGTCTTCATTATGAGGGATTATATTTACAGTTACATATATTTTCTTTCCCACCTCATGGGCAAGCTTCACACCTTCTTTCATGTCTTCTATAGTGAAATTGCCTGCCTGAGCCCTCAAACCAAATTTCTCTCCGCCTATATATACTGCATCTGCACCATATATCAACGCCATTTTCAGCTTTTCTAAATTTCCTGCAGGAGCTAGTAGTTCAGGCTTAGTCATCTATCACAGCCTCCTTCTTTTTCATGCTTATTGAAACTCCGTCACCAATGGGAATCACTACTGTATCCATTGCTTCATGTTCTGATATATAGCTGAGGAATTTTTTAAGCCTCTTTACAATAGTTATTTTTCTTCTAATTAATAGGCTTCTTTCTGCTACCATTCCTCTGAAAAGTACATTATCGCAAATGAAAAGACCTCCAACTTTCAAATTATCAAATGAAAGCTTTAAAAAATCCATATACTGACCTTTAGCAGCATCAATAAATATCATATCATATTTATCATTTATAGATTGAAGAATTTCAGTTGCATCACCGCTTAATACAGTAATATTATTCTCAAATCCTGCCTTCTTTATATTTTGAGATGCTATCTCAATCATCGCCTGATTCTTTTCGATAGTAGTAATTTTGAAATTATCTCCTGCTGCCTTCCCCATTAATATTGAAGAGTAACCGATAGCGGTTCCTATCTCCAGAATACTTTTGGTATGGGTAGATTTAATTAGTATTGACAACAAGCTTGCCACATCTCTAGTAATTATGGGAACATGATTCTTTTCTGCATATTCCTCTAATTCAGCCAAGATTCCTTCAGATTTTGGCAACAAATGATTTATATAATTTTGAATATAATCATGATTAATATTGCTCATAATATCGCCTATCCTTCATGTTAATAGGCAATACATGCATATCATGTATTGCCTATTTTAATATTAATTTAATGATCCGCTTTTATACTTGTTTTGCAACTGTAAGTGCTCCTTAAAAGTTTTTGAAAATACATGTGAGCCGTCATCTTTTGCAAAAAAATAGAGATAATCAGTATCAGCAGGGTATAATGCTGCTTCAATTGACTTTAACCCTGGTGAAGCAATAGGTCCTGGAGGTAATCCTGGATTTTTATATGTGTTATATGGAGATTCGATTTCCAAATCCTTATATAACAGAACTTCTTTTCTCTCTTTCAAGATATACTGTACAGTTGCACAAGATTGAAGAAACATATTATTTTTCAATCTGTTATGAAATGCCGATGAAATTATTTTTCTGTCTTCATCAATTTTAGCTTCTCTTTCAATTATTGAAGCAAGAGTAATGACTTCATCAATTGACATATTAAGCTCCTGGGCTCTTTTCTTATATTCATCGGTAAATACTTCATCAAAACGCTTCAGCATTTTATCCAGTATTTCCTTTTCTGAGGAATTCTTATACACTTCATAGGTATCAGGAAAAAGGTATCCTTCAAGCTTTCCTTCAGTTCTAGTTATACCCTCTAAAAAACTATAGTCAAAATCTGCTTTATTTAGCAATTCTTCATACTTTTCTCTGCTGCCTAAACCCAATTCAACCAATTTATCTACAATCATTCTTATTTCATAACCTTCTGGTATAGTGAATCGTACAACTTCATTAAAACCTTTACCTTGCAGCAGTATTTCAGCAATAGCTTTCACATCTAAAGAGTTGTTGATTTCATATACTCCCGCTTTATATTTGCTGTCTAGATTGTTTAACTTGCTGTATATTCTGAAAACGTTTTTATTTCTGATCAAATTATTGTCTTCCAATATGGCTCCAATCTGACTTGAACTTGCACCATTTGGTATTGTAATAGTTATTGTTTTACCCTGTGAGCTATCTGCAATTGGCTTTAATAAATTATTGTAGTACATATAAGTTGCAGCTATTATAATAATTATAATAAAAGATATGGCTAAAAATTTTTTTCTTAACATATTTGCACCCTCTCATGCTCAATTAGAGGAGACCTATTCATTTATAAATAATATATCTCCATATCATATATAAATAATTCTTTATAATTATATAACTAGCTGCATTTTTTGACAAGACATTATCCTTTTCTTAACTTAGCTCTCAAATTTGCATCAAGGATTTTTTTCCTCAAACGAATGGATTTTGGTGTTATTTCAACCAACTCATCACCGGCTATAAATTCAAGGCATTGCTCCAAACTCATTTCGACAGGAGGACTCAGTTTCAACGCTTCATCAGAACCTGCTGCTCTCATGTTGGTTACATGCTTCTTTTTGCATACATTTACATCAAGATCATCACTTTTCGCATTAACTCCAACTATCATGCCCTTATATACTTCTACACCTGGTCCTATAAAAAGTTCTCCTCTTTCTTGTACATTGTAAAGACCATAAGTAGTTGTCTCTCCATCTTCAAATGCTACTAAGGCACCTCTGTTTCTTTCAGGCACTTCCCCTTTAAAAGGTTCAAAACCCATGAAAATATGATGCATTATTCCATTACCCTTTGTATCAGTAAGGAATTGTGATCTATAACCTATAAGACCTCTGGTAGGAATTTTAAACTCTACCTTGAGAAATCCATCACTAGTGGTATTCATGTTAAGCATTTCAGCTCTTCTTGCACCTAACTTCTCCATCACAACTCCTAAATAATCCTGAGGTACTTCCACAAATAGATTCTCTATTGGTTCATATATTTTACCATTGATTTCTTTTAAAACTACTGTGGGCTTTGAAACTTGAAATTCATAGCCTTCCCTTCGCATGGTTTCAATCAGTATTGAAAGATGAAGCTCTCCTCTTCCATATACTTCAAAGGCATCTGGAGAATCAGTTTCCAACACCCTTAAAGCCACATTTGTTTCCAGTTCTTTCATAAGCCTTGCTCTTAAATGCCTTGAAGTTACATATTCACCCTCTCTGCCTGCAAAGGGGCTATTGTTTACCATAAATGTCATTGACAAAGTAGGTTCTTCCACCTCTATCATCGGCAATGGTTCTGGACTATTTGTATCACATAATGTCTCTCCTATATTCACATCATCTATGCCTGAAATGGCAATTATATCTCCCAAAAAAGCTTCCTGAACTTCAACTCTTTTTAAACCAGAAAAACTATAAAACCTTCCTACTTTCACATTTTGGAGAGTACCATCTTTCTTGCATAAAACTGCATTTTGTCCATATTTTATTCTTCCTCTGAATATCTTGCCTATTGCAACTCTACCGATATAATCATCATACTCAATAGTAGTTACTTGAAATTGCAATGGGCCATCCAAGATTCCGGAAGGTGCTGAAACCTTGTTTACTATAGTTTCAAATAAAGGTGTTAAGTCTCTTGCCTCATCATTAAGGTTATACAAAGCATAACCTGCTTTTGCTGAAGCATATATTATCGGGAAATCAAGTTGTTCATCATCAGCTCCCAAATCAATAAACAGATCTATTATTTCATCTATTACTTCTTCTATTCTTGAATCAGGTCTATCAATTTTGTTTATTACCACAATTGGTTTTAGCTTTAAACCTAAAGCCTTTTTTAATACAAATCTGGTTTGAGGCATGGGACCTTCTGCTGCATCAACTATCAGAAGAACGCTATCAACCATTTTTAATACTCTTTCTACTTCACCGCCAAAATCTGCATGTCCTGGTGTATCTACTACATTTATTTTTATGCCATTATATCTAATGGCAGTATTTTTTGCTAATATTGTTATGCCTCTTTCTCTTTCTAATTCATTTGAATCCATTACTCTTTCTGCTACATTCTCATTGCTTCTGAATGTACCGCTTTGCTTCAGCAATCCATCAACCAAGGTTGTCTTTCCATGATCTACATGAGCAATTATAGCAATATTTCTTATATCCTCTCGTACGAAATTATCCATGGTCCACTTCCTTTATTATTGCAAATTATATCAACAGAAAAACATTATACAATTGATAATTATTATTTACAATATTATCTTGATGTTTTTATATACTTTGTATAAATAGATACAAGTAGAATTCCAAGTACACCTACAGCGATAATTTCTCCCAATGCTATATTAGCTGCAACAAGTAAATATGGAAGTCCTGAAAACTTGCTCACCCAGATTGATACTATAAGCCCATTCAGTACTATAGGCGGAACAGCACCTAATACTTTAGGCATTTTGCTGGTTATATAAGCAGCTATCAATGTTACCGCACTTCCTCCAAATATATCTATTGGACCATAACCGCCAAAAATATTAGCAATTATACATCCAACTGTAACTCCCATAATAGCTGCCGGTTCAACCAACGGAAGCAGAACTAATGCTTCAGCTATTCTGAACTGCACAGGGCCATAGGAGAAATCTCCTAATATTATAGTTAATACTACATATACAGCAGCTAAAAATGATGATTTCGCTAAGAATTTAGTATTCATAATAACTCCTTTCTTAATTAATAAGTACTTTTATTTTATTTGGTAATATATTAAACTTTGCTTCTATTATCCCAGGTTGTTCACCATCTACTTCAATGAGTGCTTTTTGCTTTGCATTTACTCTTATTTCTTTGCCTTTATAATGCATTAACTTTGGATGACTCATATGGTCACCTTTATATATCTTGGGAAAATTAATCAGAAAATCAAACTTGCTAATGTTGCCGATAATTATTATATCAAAATATCCGTCATTCATTTCTGCCATAGGAGCAATTTTCATTCCTCCTCCAAAATACTTGCCATTAGCTACTATAATACTGTTTAATCTATCTTTTATAGTTATATTATCTATTGTTATTTCAAAATCTTTGTTTGTGTAACTTATCATCGCTGTCAGAGCACCAACCAAAAATGATAAAAATCCTTTCAATGCCTTAGAATTCTTGTTAACTCTATATGTAGTCTCTCCACCAATACCTACATCTGATACATTAAGGAAATATCTTTGTGTTTTGTTTCCCCCATATTCAATAAATTCTGCCAGTCCAACATCAAGGGATTGACTTTTTTCATTTTTTAATACTTCAATTATTGAGTTCACGTTTTTGCCTATTCCTATGGTTCTGATAGTATCGCAGCCTGTCCCTCTTGAAAAAATGGCTAGGGAAGCGTTTTCATTTATTAGCTCTCCCTCATGAAAAAAGCCGTTAAGCACTTCGTTCATGGTACCGTCTCCGCCAACTGACAGTATTATCTCATAACCTGCCTTCAAAGCCTCTTGTGCTAATGATTTTGCATGCATAGGATATTCTGTATATATATAATCTAAATTAATACCTGATGCTTTAATTGCTTTTTCAAAAATTGGCCATTCCTTTCCAGTGGATCCATTGGCAGATACTGGATTTACAATAGCATATATTTTTTTGCCCATTAAAAATTTACCCCCAAAATACTTAAGCCTTGAGATCTCAAGGCTTAAATCATTAAATCCTTCAATAGAAATCCGTTATTTCCATATCACAAAACTCTATGCTTCTTGAAAGTATCCATTAGATGACTTGTGTTAACCTTATATTTCCATTATAATTGGCAGTATCATCGGGTTCCTTTTGGTTTTTTGATATATGAAATCTCTTAGATTATCCTTAATATTGGTTTTTATAGTGCCCCATTCAGTTATACTTTTTTCTTCACATTCCATCAATGCTTCTTTAATAACGGATTTAGCTTCTTCCATCAAGTCTTCAGATTCTCTTACATACACAAAGCCTCTAGAGATAATATCAGGTCCAGCTACAACTGAACCGGATTCCTTGTTCAATGTTACTACAACTACGATAAGGCCATCCTGTGACAAGTGTTTTCTATCACGGAGAACAATATTTCCTACATCTCCTACACCTAACCCGTCAACTAATACCCTACCTGCCATTACTGTACCATTGATTCTGCCTTTATCCCTAGTAAACTCTATAACTGTTCCATTATCTGCAATAAAAATATTCTCTTTTGGTACACCCATTTTCTCAGCAAGCTGGGCATGTTGAATCAAATGCCTATATTCACCATGTACAGGCACAAAGAATTTTGGTTTTACAAGAGCTTGAAGAAGCTTTAATTCTTCCTGGTAAGCATGTCCAGATACATGAACATCTGCTAAAGCTTCGTATATGACATCTGCTCCCCTTTTAAACAATTGATTGATTACTCTGGAAACAAGCTTTTCATTTCCTGGTACAGGAGTAGCGGATATAATAACAGTATCTCCCGGTACAATGTCCACTTTTCTATGTGTAGATGTAGCCATTCTTGTCAGCGCAGACATAGCTTCTCCCTGGCTTCCGGTAGTAATAATAGTAATTTTTTCAGGTGGATATTTGTCAATATAATCTATATCTATAAGTACATTATCCGGTACAGTCAAATAGCCCAACTCAGAAGCTACATTTATCACATTTACCATGCTTCTTCCTGATATAGCTACTTTTCTCCCGCAATTTATAGATGCATTTATAACCTGTTGTATGCGGTGAATATTTGATGCAAATGTTGCCACAAGTATTCTTTGTTTTGCATTACTGAAAAGATCTGTAAAACTATTTCCCATGGTGCTCTCAGACATGGAATAACCTTCTCTTTCCACATTAGTGCTATCAGCCAGCATTACCAATACTCCTTTTTTACCTAGCTCTGCAAAACGGTGGAGGTCAATGAGTTCTCCATCTATAGGCTGGTAATCAACTTTAAAGTCACCCGTATGAACAACTGTACCAACTGGAGTATGTATAGCTAATCCCACAGAATCAGCTATACTGTGATTTGTTTTTATAAATTCAACTTCAAAATCTCCTAGTTTTACTACATCCCTGGGTTTTACAACATTCATAGTAACTTCCGGAATTGTAGTATGCTCCTTTAATTTATTTTCTACCAGTCCTAAAGTGAGCTTGGTGCCATATAATGGAACATTTATCTGCGGTAATACATATGGTAATGCACCTATATGGTCTTCATGACCATGGGTAAGTATTATTCCTTTTACTTTTTCTTTATTTTTCAATAAATAACTTATATCCGGAATCACCAAATCAATTCCCAGCATGCCTTCATCCGGGAACATCAATCCACAATCAATAACTATTATAGTATCTTTATATTCGACAACAAGCATATTTTTACCGATTTCCTGTAATCCGCCCAATGGTATAAGTTTTAATTTCGCTTTCGTATTAGCCAATAAACATACTTCCTTTCTTTTTCCCGCACTAATATTATTTGCTTAAAATATATTTTTAATCAATTGAAAAAAGTATTGCAATAACTTACAATACTCTATTCTCTGCATAGTTTGCAATATCCGAAGAATTTCAAATTATGATTTATTATGGAAAAATCATACTTGTTCTCGACTTCAATCTCCAGCTGTTCCAGCAGGTCTTCTTCCACTTCTACAACATTACCGCACTTTATACATATCAAATGATGATGCTGATGGTCTTCATCCTGATACAGCTCATATCTGCTTCTTCCATCATCAAAATTATTTTTATAGATAACACCAACCTCGTCAAAAATCTGCATCGTTCTATAAATAGTCGCAAGCCCAATATTTGGGCAACTGTCTTTCACTAAATCATAAATCTCTTCAGCGCTTAAATGCTTGCCTTGATTAGCAACGATTACATCTATAATAGACTTACGCTGTGGTGTTAATTTGAAACCTTTTTCTTTCAATTTTCTCATTAGGGCTTCATATTCAAAACTCAAATTTAACCTCTTCCTTTACATCATATATTTTTATTCTATTATTGATTGAAAATATTGTCAATGATAATTAATATCCCAACTTCACAAAATATCTTTTACAGAAAGTAATATTGCCATACAATAGCTTTTGTAAACCAATCATTATCTACCATGGAAAAAAATTTTTCTTTTATTTTACTTTTATCAAAGTTATGTTATCATTTAAGTATAGTATAAGAACTTTTATAATTAGGAGGGATTTAATTGTTGAATCTTTCAAAAAGAGCTGAATTAATGCCTGCATCACCTATTAGAAAGCTTGTGCCATTTGCACAGGAAGCAAAGAAAAGAGGCATTAAAGTTTATCATCTTAATATTGGTCAACCTGATATAAAAACTCCTGAGCTATTCTTCGAAGCAATTAGAAAATTCGATGCTCCTGTACTAGCATATGCTTTATCACAGGGTGATCTTCAACTTATTGATTCATTCAGAGAGTATTATAAAAAATGGGGTATTGATTTCGCACAAGACGAAATCATTATCACAAATGGCGGAAGCGAAGCCATCATAATGGCAATGATGGCAATAGGCGATCCTGGTGATGAAGTATTGGTACCAGAACCTTTCTATGCAAATTACAACGGTTTCGCCTGTGAAGCTGGTATGACTGTCAGACCAATTACAACAAAAGCTGAAGAAGGTTTCCATCTTCCAAGCAAAGAATACATAAAAAGCCTAATTAAGCCTAATACAAAGGCTATAATGATTTCTAATCCTGGCAATCCTACCGGTGCCGTTTACACTAAAGAAGAATTGACTATGCTAGGTGAAATAGCATTAGAACATGATATCTTCTTAATCGGTGATGAAGTTTACAGAGAATTTGTATATGATGGATTAAAATTCACAAGCTTAATGGACATCCCAGGAATTGAAGACAGAGTAATAATCTGTGACAGTATTTCAAAGAGATATAGTGCTTGCGGAGCAAGAATAGGTTGCATATGCTCTAAAAATAAAGCTTTCATGAGCACTATTATGAAATTTGCTCAGGCAAGACTATGCGCTCCCACTATTGAAATGATAGGTGCAGCAGCATTAGTAAACACTGCTAAAGAATACTTTGAAGAAGTACATCATGAATATCAGAAGAGAAGAGACATAGTATATAATGCATTAAAAAATATGCCCGGTGTTGTATGTGAAAAACCCATGGGAGCATTCTATGTTGTTGCTAAACTCCCAGTAGATGATGCAGAAAACTTTGCTAAATGGATGCTGACAGATTTCAACATAAACAACGCTACTACAATGGTAGCTCCTGCTGCAGGCTTCTATGCTACTCCTGGATTAGGCAAAGATGAAGTTAGATTAGCCTATATACTAAAAGAAGAAGATCTCGTTGCAGCAATGGATATACTTGCTAAGGGTATTGAGGCATATAATAAAAGGTAAGCTAAAGCGGCTTGATTCAAGCCGCTTTTTAATACATTTTTAGTTGGATTCATCTTTAATAAGCTCTTCATATGCCTTTATGACCTCGTTTAATTCATCCTCATCCTCTATGCCAACGAGAATATCTTCTCCATTTTCGTCTTGTTCCATTCTGAGAACATATACTTCATCAACTTCATCAGATTCAGGATCAATTTCCGCATCGGAAGGCAGCAGGATAGCATACTCATTATCATCCAGCTCTAGTGTAGCAATGACTTCAAACTCAGTTTCATTGCCATCTTCATCATATAGTACGATAAAGTCCATATCTTCACTCATAGTCTCACCTTCTTTCTTAAACTTATTGTTATTCTATCCTACAGTCCATACTATGTCAACACTAACAAAATATTCACGACGGTGTCAATTTGTTCTCGGTTTTTAATAAGCATATTAACCCTCAGTATTTGGCAAATCATATAATATAGCCGCCATCTC
>Ga0134092_1000749_pt1 | contig 31303 bp, 33 predicted proteins | sample 3_6taG_FD_94454 | JGI IMG/M metagenome (GOLD analysis project Ga0134092, IMG submission 94454) | Switchgrass degrading microbial communities from high solid loading bioreactors in New Hampshire, USA - 3_6_20_6_A3 metaG | ecosystem: Engineered > Bioreactor > Semi-continuous > Anaerobic >... | reverse complement strand
GCTGCGTATGCCTGGTTCATGGTTTGACAAGGGTGAACCACTGTCGGCATTAATTGCCCTGGAGCTGGGAAGCAGCACACCAGGCAGCTTTCATTACCAGGCTTTGTTTGCTGCAGGACTGGTTCTGGTCTTAATGGTCATTGCCGTGAATATAGGCATAAACCTTCTTTTGAACCGATTGCAAAAGAGGGGAGATGATTTTATATGAAAAAAGCCATCAGAGATAAGTTGCTATTGGGTTGGTTCTGGGTATCGGGGCTTCTCATACTGGTGATTTTACTGGCTATAATAATCTACCTCATCTGGCGTGGGGGGCCATTTATCAACAGCCAATTTATTCTAGAAAGCCCCCGTGGATTTCCCCTGGGTACTGAAGGGGGAATATTTCCCGCTATAAAAGGAACTCTGTGGCTCATTCTGCTGGCTTTAGTCGTATCCTTTGTTCCGGGCTTGCTGACAGCCATATACCTAAGTGAATACGGGCGCAGCGGACGCCTGGCTGAAATTATCAACCTTCTGGTTCAGAGCATGGCCGGGATACCTTCTATTATTATCGGTTTGTTCGTTTACGCTTTTGGTGTTGTCACCCTGGGCTGGGGAATATCACTACTGGCGGGAGGGTTGGCCCTGGCTATAATGATTTTCCCAGTTATTGTGGTATCCAGCCGGGATGCTCTCCTGGCAGTTGATGAGAATTACCGGTTGGTAGCCAACTCTTTGGGGGTTTCCAAATCCTATACATTATATAGGGTTATCCTTCCCCGGGCAGCAGCAGGCATAACTGCCGGATTACTGCTGTCGTTAGGATATGCTGCTGGAGCCACCGCCCCAATTATGGTAACTGCAGCTGCTGTTATCGCCAGTTCATCGGGGGCTTTGCTGGAACCGGTTATGGCTTTACCCTATCATCTCTATATATTATTTAATGAGCATTTATCCCTGAACTATGCTTATGCAACAGCTTTGGTTTTGGTTAGCCTAGTTTTGTTGCTAAATATTCTGGCATTATTATTAAACAGCTTACAAGAGAGGATGAGCAAACAATGAATGCGGTTGAACTTATAGATTTTAATGCTTATTATGGCTCAAAGGCAGTTTTGCAAAATATTAATGTGGAGTTTAGCCCTAATTCCATTACTGCCATAATAGGTCCTTCAGGGTGCGGCAAAACCACGTTATTACGCAGTATTAATCGTACTGCCGAAATGGAAAGAGGATTTAAAAGCCAAGGTGACATAAGGGTACTGGGAAAATCGATAAAGGAAGTCAGAAATGTGTCAGCTTTGCGCCGACAGGTGGGTATGGTTTACCAGACCCCGGTGGCCTTGCCTCTAAGCATTAGGGAAAATGTCCTCTTCGGTCCCAGATATTATGGAGTAAAAAATCGCTCCGATTTAGATGCCATAACGGAAAAATCTCTGCGTCAGGTAGCCCTGTGGGATGAAGTAAAGGATCGCCTAAAACGGCCTGCAGCACAGCTATCTGGCGGCCAGAAGCAACGCCTGGCCATAGCCCGGGCATTGGCGGTGGAGCCTCGGGTGTTACTCCTGGACGAACCTTGCTCCAGTCTTGATCCGGCTTCAACTGGGTTAATTGAAGATTTATTAACCCAACTAGCGGAGGAATTGTGTATTATTATTGTTACCCATAACCTATTTCAAGCCCGCCGGATAGCGAATGAAACCGCCTTTATAATGGACGGCCGGCTAATAGAAAAAGCCCCCACCCAAAAACTATTTGCTTCCCCTGACAAGCCGGAAACCCGGGGATTTGTTTCCGGTTTATTTGGATAAACGATGTGTTAGCATCTGCTATTCTCCAATGATTTTTACCAGAACCCGTTTTCTCCGCTTTCCGTCAAATTCCCCATAAAAAATCTGCTCCCAGGGGCCGAAGTCCAGCTTACCATCCGTTATTGCAACCACAACTTCCCGGCCCATAATGGTCCTTTTTAAATGAGCATCAGCATTGTCTTCAAAGGTATTATGTTCATATTGGTTATATGGTTTTTCTGGTGCAAGTTTTTCCAAAAACCTTTCAAAATCGCGGTGCAACCCTGGTTCATCATCATTGATAAATACACTGGCGGTTATATGCATGGCATTGCACAATAAAAGGCCTTCCTTAATGCCACTTTCTTTCAGGCACTGCTGTATTTCAGGTGTGATATTAATCAAAGCTCTTCTGGTAGGTGTATTAAACCATAACTCTTTCCGGTATGACTTCATTTTAACACCTCCGATGATGTATGAGTCGCTTAACTATTATAGATAAGATTCAATATACTGGCGAACTTGGGCAGCTGGTTGGCAGATGCCAAAATGCCCTTCACATAATATATCTGCACCCAGGGTCAGCAGTCGCTTTAATGAGCGACGCCATTCATTTTGATCCGATCCCCATTCCTTAGAAAAAGGGCCATGGATATCCTGACCAAATAGGACCTTTACGCCGTCACATTGGCAAAATATCGACAAACTGCCGGGAGTATGCCCTGGGGTATGCAAGAATACAACTTCGGTATTACCCAAAGTAAGCGTTTCACTATCTTCTCTTATAATACGGTCTGCTTTTACCGGTTGATATTCCAAGCCATACCAGGAAGCCGCGGTTAGCCGGGGATTACCGTTTTCTACAGCATCAAGCTCCAGTTCATGAACTACTACTTTAGCCCCTGTCGCTTCCTTAAGTTCCTTCAAGCCGCCGATATGGTCAATATGCCCATGGGTAACCAGGATATAGCGAACACTGGAAGGAGAAAAACCACAGCTTTTTATATTTTCCATAATTAACCTGCTTTCTTTTCCTGATCCAGTATCAATCAAGGCCAGGTCACCCTGAGACTCCAACAGATAAACACAACAATCATAGGGATGGGATAGATAGTCACCCCCTACCTGATACACCTGCGGACAAATCTTTAAAGCTTTCATTTAAAACACCTGCTTTCATAAATGAGTTCTAAGTTCCTTATTACGGTAGCAAATAGCATTCCGGAGTCTGTCAGTCATGTCAAGATCCATATTCTTTATTGTAACATACTCCGAAACTTCTCCTCCCTGACACTCGCAATTAATTTGGTTTTTATCTAATTATGATCTCATTGCATGGTTTAGTTGAGTAGTTTAAATACCGTTTGAAAGAGAAGCCGTTTCTATTAGCTGTTTTCTTTCATTATCTAGCTTTATCTCTTCTTGTCTGTATTTTTCCCATATTTGTTGCAGTTCTTTTATAGCCGCCTCAACTTTTTGCTTAAGCTGACCGGTATTTTTCTGTGCCGCATTGATTTGTGATTGAACAATCCAATCAAATAATAACCCATCGAAAAGAAAATCAGCCATAGTAGCCAATCCCCTAATTTCTATGGTTTCATTGGTTTTCTGAACATCAGCTAATTCGGTTTGAAAGTTTTGTAGCAACTGTTGGGCTTGGCCTATTTTACGTCGAGCATTGCCAATATGAGATTGCTTTATAGATGTAATTATTAAACCTCCCCCTAGAATATCAACAATACCCCAATTCCGGGCACTGCTAAGGCTCTTTTCAACTTCGGCTAAAGCCTGAGCTGCTTTTTCCCCGGTAGCAATAGCTTCCTCCAGTTCTTTACACTCCGCTTGTCGACGGCCCAATTCTTCTGCCAATCTAAAAAGGCGCTGGGCTTGAGGACCCCCAGAAGCAATTAAATATTTTTCCTTATCCTTAACAGCCTGTTGGTATTGCACTTGAGGATCTCCTAAAGCTTCTAATTCATTATCTATTCTCCTTATATCTGCTTCCAAAATTTCCAAGTAAGTCCTGGCAGCATCATATTTCATTTTGGCGGCCAGATATTCTTCCTGTTCCTTTTGCTTGGCCATTCCTTTGGTGCCTCTAATTGTATGCCAGAAGTTCTGCAGGGTTAAACCTTCCAGCCGTTTCACATCTTTACTCTCTTTAATTAACTGCTTTTGGAGTTCCTGTAAATGTACTTTTTGCTTATCAAACATTTGACAAGCTGCTTCCCGGCGATGTAATAGTTTCTCTTGCTCTTTTATCATTTGCGCTGCTTTAAGCAAGCGTTCCTGGATATCCATGTTATTCCTCCCTCCCCCAACTGGAAAAAAGTATTTTTCCGTTAAAGCAGTAAACTAACATCTCCCCCTAAATACTAAATACTGATATGATGGTAGCATATAAACTATGCTGGAAAAAGAAATGATGGGTCTGGACAATAAACAGCTGGCAATACTATGTCAATATTGTAATACTGTTATTATTATCTTTCCTTCTAAGCTGGAAATCCAAGTGAAGAAGCAAAAAAACGTCCCCTGGCTCCCCTATAATACTAAATGTATAATATTAGCAAACACTCAAATGCCCGCACGGGAAGTGGCGTTATATTTTCGTTAATACCATTCCCACGCTGATTATTGCTGTATTGGTTACGGCTTTTGTCCCCTGGGGTTACCTAGCTTTTATTACAGTACCACTGGCAATCTTACTCGGTATATCCCAGTACCAAGCAAGTGGCTGGCAGATCGACGGCAACAAACTAATAATAAGATCTAAAACCCTGGGACAAGTTACGTCCATCATCCCCCGTAAAAGAATTCAATCTATAAGCGTATCGCAGAACTTATTCCAGAGCTATAGTAAGCTGACTAATCTGTCGGTAGCGGTAGCCTCTACTATCACTGCAGCTCTAATAAAGGTCAAAGGAATCGACGAAGGTGACAGCAGCATGCTAATAACCTGGTTAACTGGAGTAAACACCTAACTATTGTTTTACAAGCGGGCGGATATGGAAACCTGCCCCTACAGGACGTGGTGGGCAAAATCATTTTCAACAAAAATATAAAGATTTAATTACAAAATGTATACCCGATTAATTACCCGCAAAACAATATCTAATAGAAATTTTCAGTAGATATTAGAATATCTTTTAACCTATGCACAGCAAGAATAATTCCTACAGCCAGCATCTGTATTAGCAACTGGCTGCCTCCATAGCTTATAAAGGGTAAACTCATCTCGGTAATAGGAAGCCAGCCCAGGTTCATTAGCATATGCCATAATGTTTTGCGTAAGAAAATTGGCTTGATAGTATTTTTTATTCTCCTAGTAAGTATTGCAATCTGGTTATATCAATATTATTCCTATCCCCAAGCAGATACCCTTAAGGCCAGCGGAACAATTGAAGCAACAACCGTTGATATCTCCGCCCGTATATCAGGAACACTAGTTGGTCTGAGTTTACAGGAAGGACAAACCGTAAAAAAAGGGCAAATAGTAGGGGAACTTTCCCGCAGTGACCTGGTTGCGCAAAAGGAACGGGATGCTATGGCTGTCATGGTAGCCCAGGCTAATTTAGAAAATCTCCGCTCAGGTGCTCGCAAGCAAGAACTGGAGCAAGCCCGCAGCAATGTTAATATAGCGCAAATAAATCTGGCTAAGGCACAGCAAGACCTGGACAAAATTAAGGTTTTGGCCGAGGCGGGGGCAGTTTCCCAGGATAAGCTGGATGAAGCCCAAAATATTGTCGAACAAATGAAATACCAACTAGAAATAGCACAGGCTCAGCTTAGCCTTGTAGAAGCTGGCAATCGTCCGCAAACTATCGCTGCTGCTGAAGCTGAACTGGAACGCAACAAAGCGATCTTGCAAGCCAGTCAAAGTATATTGGATGATCTAATTTGGGGGCTTGTCGGACCTGATGGAGCCGGCAAAACTACGCTTATACGCACAATTTGCGGTCTAATTAAAACTGACCATGGGGAAATAAGACTGCTGGGGTATACTCCGCATGAGCAGGATTAGATTAGGTCCCGTCTGGGTTATATGCCGCAAAGATTTAGCTTGTATGGAGATCTTACCGTAATGGAGAACATATTCTTCTTCGGAGCTATGTATGCCTTGGACAAAAAAACAATCCGCGACAGAGCCGAAGAAATCCTGCAAATTACCGGGATGAACCGATTTCATAATCGTTTAGCTGATCAGCTTTCCGGGGGAATGAAACAGAAACTAGCTCTTACCATAGCTTTGATCACCCGCCCGGAAGTGCTCTTATTAGATGAGCCCACCTATGGTGTAGACCCGGAATCCCGCAAAGAATTCTGGAAAATTCTTTACCGGCTTAATCAAGAAGGTATAACTATTCTGGTTTCTACCCCTTATATGGATGAAGCTGAGCAGTGCCATCAGGTTGCTTTTATTAACCAAGGACAAATTAAAGCAGTTGATTCTCCCCGCGGCTTGCGCCAGTCTTGGGGCCTTCAGGTCCTGGAACTTCAAATAAACAGTCGTGATCCGTATATTTTAAACGATGTTCCGGGATTACGAGATGTTTCTTTTTACGGTTACAAATATAGAGTAGTAGTTGATAATGTAGAACGAGCCCGGGAAAATATAGAAAACCATATAAATAAATTAGGTCTCACCATACTGGAAATAACCAGGGCGGTTCCATCTATGGAGGATGTTTTTGTCGCCCTGGCAGAAGATGAGGCAAATCATGGAATTCGCAATTGAAACCTATAATCTAACGCGCAAATTTGGAGACTTTACCGCCGTTGATTCACTGCATCTGGCCATTAAGCCGGGTGAAATCTGCGGGTTTTTAGGTCCGATTGGTGCAGGCAAATCAACTACCATTCGTATGCTTTGCGGTATTTTAAAGCCTAGTTCCGGAAGCGGCAGTGTACTTGGTTATGATCTGGTACAGGAGAGTGAACTTATAAAAACACGAATAGGTTATATGTCGCAAAATTTCAGTCTCTACAACGATTTGACTGTGTTGGAAAACATCGATTTCTATGCCGGATTATATAACATTACCCGCGGTCAGAGGCGAGCCAGGATCCATGAGATAATGGAGCTTACTGGACTCCTAAGACACCGTAATGAACTAGCGGCCAACTTAAGTGTAGGTTTCAAACAGCGTTTGGCTTTAGCCTGTGCCATTATCTCGCGGCAGATGTGCTTTTTTTGGATGAACCTACTAGCGGGGTTAGTCCTACAGCACGGCGGGCTTTCTTCGAAATAATCTATACCCTGGCCCAGGCAGGAACCACCGTCATCGTCAGCACCCATTTTATGGATGAAGCAGAACGTTGTGACCGTATTGCTTTCATGTCCCAGGGGAAATTACTGGCCCTGGATCGCCCCGACCATTTGAAGAAAAGGACCATTAAAGGTGTTATGGCAGAACTGGAACTACCCTCCCCCATGGAATGGCTGCCTCGACTGGAAGCTTTGCCCTGGGTAAAAGAAGCTAGCATTCATGGTTCACTCTTGCATGTATTACTGGCGGATGAAAATGCTGTATATGCACTTAGGGAACTTACCGGACAACAGCCGCGCATGATAACCCCCAGTCTCGAGGACGTTTTTATCAATTTAGCCAGGAAAGAAGTGGGATCGGCATGAGTTTACAGCGAATCTTAGCTGTGGTAAAAAAAGAGTTTCTCCAAATGAGACGGGATCGAATGACCCTGGGATTAATTTTTATGATACCCCTGATACAGTTACTTCTATTCGGTTATGCCATTCAAACCGAGGTCAAACATATTCCTACAGTTGTTTTCGACCAATCGCTTTCTGCCTCCAGTCGGGATTTATTGGATTCATTTTCTGCCTCCGGCTACTTTGATATTAAATATGCCGTTAACAGTTATGCAGAGGTAACGCAAAAAATTGACAGCGGCCAGGCTCAGGTAGGAATTATTTTCCCGCCCGACTTCTATCGCACTTTACAGCGAGGTGAGTCAGCACCTGTTCAGGTAATTGTGGATGCCAGTGACAATATGGTGGCCAACCAGGCTGTAGCCGTCGCCAATGCCATCGGGCTGATTAAATCCCAGCAAATCCTGACCCAAAAAATATCCTATTCTGGAGGCACCCCTTATGACATAAGGGTAAGGCCCTGGTATAATCCTGACGGGGTTACTGCTTATTATATGGTAGTTCCAGCTATACTGGGCATGGTGGTAACCATGACCATGGTTATTATTACTGCAGTTGCCATCGTGCGGGAGCGGGAAAGAGGTACCATGGAGCAGCTTATTGTTACCCCCATTAAACCGCTGGAATTGATGATTGGTAAAATTCTCCCTTATATTGTTCTTGGCTATATACAAATAACGGTAGCTTTGCTGGTAGGAGTCTTAATCTTTAATGTACCTATCCGGGGCAGCTTACTGCAGCTCTACTTATTAACCCTGTTTTTTATTACCGCATCCCTGGGGTTAGGTTTAATGATTTCCAACGTAGCCAAAAACCAGATGCAGGCTTTTCAAATGTCATTTTTTATAATGCTGCCCAGCATCTTGTTGTCTGGTTTCATGTTTCCCCGTTTAGCTATGCCTCAGGTTATATATTATTTAAGCTATGTAATCCCTTTGACCTATTATCTGGATATCATCGGGGGTATTATGCTAAAAGGAATAGGCTATCAGTATTTGATGGGACAGGTTATTTCGTTATTTGTATTTTCCATTGTCATGTTGACAATAAGTACCCTTAAGTTCCAAAAGAAGATAATTTAATGTTAGGAGCAGTATATGAAAATTAAAGAGAGAATCATCAAAGCTAGTCAGGATTTAGCAAAGGCTAAGGGCTTTTATAATATGAAGATGGATGAGCTGGCCCAACAGGCAGGGGTCAGTAAAAGAACCATTTATCGTTACTTTCGCAGCAAAGAAGAGGTTATTGAAGCCAGCCTGGATACATTTATAGCTGAAATAGACCGACAGATTGAAAATATAATGGCGCAGGATTTAACCGCCTCAGATGTAATAAAAGCCGTAATTAACAAGCTAATTATTTATGGGCAGTTTATTATAAACCCTATGGCACTAAATGACTTGCGCACTTACTATCCTCATCTCTGGAAAAAAATCGATACTTTCCGTCTGGAGCGACTCCGTATGGTGATTACTAAGTTTATCAAGCAAAGCCATAATACTTTATTGCATGAAACAGATCCGCGCATTGTTACCGCAGTTATCACCGCTTCCATTCAGGCGGTTGTCAATCCAGATTTTATTTTGGAAAATGATCTCACCTTTGAAGAAACAGTAAACCAGTTAAGTAAACTTATGGTGGCAATTTTAAATTAGGATGCATGAAGGAAGCATGGGGACGTTCTTTTTGCTTCCTTAAATACGATATTCCAGTGACTCCAGTCACGAGCTATTTGCCTCAAGGGGAGAATATCAGTGTGGAACCTCCCGACCGTCTTGCTAAACATATGGGACTTTTAATTATGACACGAAAAAACCGATGGTAATAAGGCTGGCCTAGCATAACGCCTAACCAGCCTCTTCTGAATAATTTTTCAACTGCCTGATAAACAGAAAGTGCTTTTTTTGGCGGTTTGATAGATGGTGTTATCTCACATTCTGATGATTTTCCTGATAAGCCGCCTCCTCATCACAATCACTTTACAGTTAACCAGCACACTTTTTTAGATATTCAACCATTTCCTCCTCAAGGTAACCGCGTTCCTGCAGGAAATTAAACACATTTTGATTATAAAGGCTCAGTTCCAAATGATAGCTGCGGTCTCTAAACCGATTATAGGAAGGCAGATGCGGATATTCCACCTGCATGTCAACATTGGCGCAGGTTAGGTATTCTGCATTAAGCATCTGGTAGTCTGACATCTCCTGGTAGTCAGCCTGGACAGCTTGTAAGAAGGCAGCCCTATCTTCTGGTTTAATTTTTATGGGTTCTTTTCCTATCATTTCTGTCATTGGCATGGTAACTTCTATATTCCCTTCAGCTATCATCTTCTTTTCCATCTCAGCATAGCGATTCATATGAAAGCTAACATCTAAATAACGGATGTTTTCAGGCACCACATCCATAGCAGATGCCTTTTTACTGCGCTCTTCCGGATGCCCAGCTATAGCCGCCAATTGATTCAATATCTGCTGATCCAACTCATCATTCGGATTTATAGGAAGTATTACCGGGAAGCTGTAGTATTGAGTTTCACCACTGTTCAGACGATAAGCAAAACTAATGTGATAATATCTTAAATCCTCTGAACCAATCAATCGATCCTTACGGCGCTGCCTATATTCATCACGAATATCCGGCATGTTTTCAACCATATAGCGATGCAAACTATAAATATCCTCTATACCGGAATCGCTGTCAAAGATACCCGGGGTTATTTTCCACAGGCTTTTCATCTCCTGCAAACTGAGATTCTCCATAACCGGATAATTGTAGGACCCAGATCTCGCATCCCTCTCCAGGCTTATCGGCGTTCCATAAGTATTCGCCAGGGAATCAGGCATATTAAGCAATTGCTCCATATATACCCGGCTGCGGTCTGCTTCTAAAATCCGTAGGTTAATATAACTGATTCCGTCGTGGGAAAATGCTACTGCTTCCACCCGGTCCGCATCAGGCATCCGGTTGGCGTAACCGTACCAGTCATAATATACTGATACAGCGACTAATACAAAGATAAGGGCATAAACCAGGAAACCCCGGTAGTTTCTCCATACCCGGAAGGATTTTTTAAGCAGCATTTCGGCTACAAAATAGCCGATTATTCCCGCCATAAGGTATAGTATCACAGCTGCCTCAAAGCTATTTTCCAGGGAAAAAACTGCCAATAGGAAACTGCCAAAAGCCAGACTGCTGCAGACAGTAACCCCATATTTAAATACCGGATTTAACCGCTTGATGGCTATAACATCGCCGGCATTTTCCATTTTGCGCCGCCTATACAACTGAAAAGCCAGCCAGGTAAACAATATAGCTGCCAACAAATAAGCGATCCATACTCCCCAATTGTTGTAGGTATTATTGATATTAGCAGTATAGACAATGGGAGTGGCAACATCAAAAATATAACCGGAGTTCAAGGCATTTACATTTAAGCTATAGCCGTATAAAAAATACCCCAGATTCCTTTTCACCAGAACTTCCAGCCCTATCAGCAAAAAATTAGCGATACCATAAAAAACCAGGTGAGCAATAATATTACCGGTTAATAAGCCCATGAGCACTGCCAGTGAATACAATAAGAGCGTAAGAGTAGCAAAGATAAATAACCACACCAGTAAAGGTACTATTTGTAACATTCCATAAGCTAACCCTATGCCCAGCAAACCAAGGAACAAGAGCAGCAATGGTATCATAACCATTAATAATCCCGATATATAATTGCTGAAAAACGTAGTTTTCCGGTCAAAAGGCAAAGCATTGATCATAGCCGTTGACCGGGAATTATGCATATAGGAAAAAACCGCTGCTGCTGCCACAATACTGGATAGGGCAACTAACACAACCAAAACTCCAGAGCCACGGTAGATAAGATTTGTATAAAAGTCGGGTTCCACAACTTGGTTGTCCGGGATAGAAATCGCTATACCGTAGCTAAATAGCAGTATTCCAATTATGTAAGCTGCCAATACCGGCCAGAATCGCTGCATATTTTTGTATAAAAGGGCTTTGCTAAATAATAGCCGTGCTGATTTCATAATCTAACCCCCCCAACTCATAAATAAATATTTCTTCCAAAGACAGAGGCAAAACATCGAGCATTAACGGCTCCAAAGCAGCCGCCTGCTGCAAAACCTGCTGCCTTTCACCGCGTACTACCAGCTGTACTACACTGCCCACTCGGTTATCAGCCAAAACATTTAGCATGCTAAAATCAGGTGGATCGCCGCGAAAGCCCATTTGCAGCTTGAAGATGTTATTCTGCAGTTCGTCCAAAGCTCGCTCCAAAATAACCCGGCCCCGGTGCAGAATACCCACATGGTCGCAGGCATCTTCTAATTCCCGTAAGTTGTGAGAGGAAATAAACACAGTGGTCTGACGTTCCGCTACATCCTGAAATATTAGATTCCAAACTTTACGGCGAGCTACCGGATCCAGTCCATCCATAGGTTCATCCAAAACCAGTACATCCGGCATCATACTCAGAGCCAGCATAAAAGCGGCGTGTTTTTTCATACCCCGGGAGAAGCGGCGCAGGGGTCTCTTGTCATCCAAAGCAAAAACAGGCTGCAATTTTTGCCAGCGTTCCATATTAAACTGCGGATAAACCCGGCGATAGAAATTTAGCATATCCTGGAGAGAGTCCTGGGGGAAAAAGTATATATCGTCAGGAATATAGGCGATACGCTTCTTAACGGCAGGATTATCCCAGACTTCCTCATCTTCAATTTTAATAGTACCCTGATCAGGAATTAGTATTCCCACTATATGTTTAATCAGAGTAGTCTTACCCGAGCCGTTGGGACCGACGATTCCGTATATTGAGCCTTTGGGCACATTGATACTAACGTTATTTAATGCTGGAAGCCCATCAAAGCTTTTGCACAGGCCTTGCACTTGAATCATAAACCTATTCAACCTCCCCTTCCTCAAAAATCACAGTTTATCTATATGGGACTTGATTTCTTCTTTCGTTATACCCAGATAGATCAGTTCCCGGGATAACTTAAGAACCTCGCCTATCAGGGATTCTATTTTCTCCCGGTTTTGTCCGCTTACCACAGCCGCTACAAAAGTACCTTTGCCGGTCACCTGATATACATAACCCTCACTTTCCAATTCACGGTAAGCTCTTTGAATTGTATTAGGATTGATAGCCAAAATTTGTGCCATTTCCCGCACTGAAGGGATTTTTTCATCTGGTTTTAATACGCCGCAGATAATGAGATTCTTTAACCCTTCTTTCACCTGCACAAAAATAGGTTGAGGGTTTTTGGGATCAATGTTGATAATAGTAATCACCCCCAAAATGACCATTTAATGCATTAAATATACTATGTGTCTTAATACACGTCAAGCACATAATATGTAAAAGTCACGGGCAAAACCCGTGACTCAATTAACAATATGAATATGGTGACTAATCAATGATAAAACTTGTTGCCTCAGGAATGTGGGAGTTAAAGCAGTATGTAGGACAACGCAGTGAATGTTACCATAAGCGGTATAGAGAGAGACATATTGTAAAGGCCTATCGGTTTTTGGGCGGACTTTTTCAGTTTTGTGGTGTTGTAAAAAAACAACAACCTGCGGTAACGAGTTATTCACTAACTCGAACAAATTGTGAATATTATTAAAAGCGACCTTTTGCACCAAAAACTACCACAAGTCATAAACTATATAAACCCCAGTAACTAAATTGGTGTGTAAAAAGGAGTGGTGCTCAAATGGCAATAATCCGAGTCCCACAAGACAAAAATACGATACAACTCGGTGTTAATGCCGCAAATCCCGGTGACATCGTACTGGTGGATAAAGGAAGTTATAAAGAATCAATAATAGTTAACAAAAATTCCATACGAATTATTGCAAAAGTACAGTATGGTGTAATCCTTGAGTCCTATACGAGCTCAGAGAACGCAATCAAACTCGATAACACCTACAACGTAGAAATATTCGGTTTTATTATCCAAAATTCCCACAGATCAATATGGATTTATAGAGGCGGATATCATCGTATAATTGGAAACATCTTTCAAAATCATAATGCCGACGGAATTATCTTTGAAGATACTACTGGCAACTTTCTCTACCAAAACATTATTCGTAATAATTTCTCCGTTGGCGTATTACTTGGTTGGTCAAATCCCGGCTCAACCAGCAACTGGTTGGTAGAAAACCTAATCAACAATAATGGTGGCCACGGTGTGGAAATCTGGACTAGTACAGCAAAGGGCAATGCTCTTATCAATAACAAAGTTTTTGGTAACAATGGTGAAGGTATCTTTACCAAGGGTCAAAACACGCTGTTATATGGCAATTGTGTTATCAAAAATACTACCAACGGCGTTAAGTTACAGCACGGAAACAATTCCATTGTAGCGAACAACAGCATTAATGCCAATGTTTGCGATGGCATTGATATTTCTAGTAACCAAAATATTGCATTTGCTAATCTTGTGAAGAAAAACGAGGGAACCGGTATTGTAATTAATGGTGACGAAAATATCGTGCAGGGTAATAATGTCATTGATAATAAAAAAGGGGATATAGAGAATAATTGCTACAACAGCATCTTTGGCAATCGGACCGGAAACACATGTAAGTAAGATATGAGCTACTTCAGTACAATAGAGAAAGAAGGAAGCACTTTAACCCGCCCGCTCCCCACGGGCGGGCTGAAGCCTTACACTACCTTAAGCTTATCCTGGCTGTTATTAGTTAGAGATGTTTCCCATTTCTTACAGCGATCACCCCAGTAGGCCAGCACTTCAGATCCTCGTTTGATGCAAACCACTTCACAGAGATTGGGGCATCCTTTGCATTCATGGCTGTTGGTTTTAAATTCGCCCTCCATAATAAAATCATCGCCCCGGAAATTGCTTGTTGTCTGACTGTATTCCACCTGTTCCTTTGCTAACATTGCAGCACCAATAGCCCCCATAACTTCATAATGTTCAGGTACATGTATAGGGCTATTTAAGACTTTTTCAAAGGCTTTTCTAATACCGGAATTAGCAGCTACCCCGCCTTGGAAGACTATAGGTTCGGCTATTTTTTTACCTTTGGCTACATTATTTAGATAGTTTCTTACCAGAGCTTCACACAACCCCATAATAATATCTCCAAGGGGATAACCCATCTGCTGTTTGTGAATCATATCCGACTCTGCAAATACCCCGCAGCGACCCGCTATTCTTACGGGCTGGCGGGAACTTAAAGCATAGTTACCAAAATCTTCGATAGCTATATTGAGACGGGCTGCCTGCTGGTCCAAGAATGAACCAGTACCTGCAGCACAAACGGTATTCATAGCAAAATCTTGCACTATACCATTTTTAAGGATTATTATTTTGGAATCTTGGCCCCCAATTTCTACTATAGTGTGAACCCCAGGAAATATAGCTGAAGCTGCTACTGCATGTGCTGTTATTTCGTTTTTCACCACATCAGCGCCTAGTAATACACTAGCCAGGTGACGCCCACTGCCAGTAGTACCCACACCTTTTATGGTGAGATTCCTTCCCTGCTTCGCTTTAATCTCTGCAAAACCTTCTTTAATAGCCCTAACCGGGTTCCCTTGGGTACGTAGATAAACTTTTTGTATGATATGACCATCCTGGTCCATTAAAACAAAATTACTGCTTACTGAACCTATGTCAACACCTAGATAATGCTGCAACTTAAAGTCCTCCTTAATTAATTCTGAATTATGCTACTGCAAAAACCCTAATAGGAATGCATAATATTAAATACTAGGGCTAAAGTAAGTGTGTTGGGAATTGAATTAATAATTAAGAATTAAAAATTAAGAATTATCGTTGAAATACTCCGTATTTCTCTTATTTTCTCAAGTGGTTCTACGATAATAACTCAGTTTTGCGGAGACTCAAGTCTCCGCTACGAGTACTCCAATACAACATATTTACCTATGGTTCGGCGATGGATTATTTATGCATGCAAACCTGCACATTGATAAAAAATTAGTTTAAACGTAATCGTCAGTATAAAAATAAAAAAATCAGTGTTAATCATAAAATTCAGCGTCCATCAGTGTCTAATAAAACCTGTGCGCCAGAAGAGCCTGTTTGATCTATGTCTATTCCTTTCCCACCGCTAACTTCTGCTGGGACTTTCTTTGCAGCATATCCACGAACGCCTCCAGGCGAGTGTGGAGGCCGGCTTGACCTGAATGCTCATCAAAATACATGGTCATACATGGTATCCCTTCTAATTCACTCACCTTACCCAATATAGTCTGTGCTACTATTTCCGGCATGCAGGTTAAGGGGCCGATTTGAATAACCCCATCATATTTCTTGTGGGCAAAATCTACAGTTGCTCCTACTGTCTCCTGGCCATGACCGCCAACCCAGTAATTAAGGTAGGGACTGGCACATTTTATTATATATTTATGGTTGGATTTCTTTATCCATCCTCCTAAGAGATGGTCATTAATCCATTCACTTATATAAATGGACCGCTTAACCTCTGCATTTAACCGGCCAAGATAATTAACTAGATAATAATTAGCTGCCGGTTCCAAAATAGTATATATTTCCCCCACCAAACCTATACGAAGAACAGGCTGCCCGTGTCCCGGTTCTGCCTCAAGGCTTCTTAAACACCGATTAGTAGCCTGATTAACTTCTTCCCGATTATCAGCCCGATCAATACCATACAGACCTTCATTATATATTTTCTCCGCCCTATCCTTATTTAAAACCCGGGGAAGATAGTATTCGAAGTGCTTCTCCAGTTTCTCAACGGCATTAAGTTTATACCAGGCAAATTTAAGCGCTTTTAATGCTTCCCAAAGGGTAACATTTTCTTCCAGGGCTTTTAGTTGTTTTAGCAGCTCCGAGAGTTTAGAATCAGGTGCTTCCAGAATGATCATTTTAAAATCATAGTCGAGGTCTTTTAATATATCCCTTTCTACCTGAGCATAATAGCCGAAACGGCAGGGGCCCCAACCTCCAGCCATCACAATAGTATCGGCGCCTTTTTCCAAGGCTTCAATAAAATTACCCATGTTTATTTTGAGCGGTAGACAGGCAAATTCCGGAGAATACTTAACACCTAATTCCATAGTTCTTTGGCTTATGGGCGGTGGCGGAACAACATCGAGCTTTAAACCTTCGAACAAGGTTTTGATGGCAATATGAGCATTACCCATATGCGGGAAGGTTACCTTCATTATGCACCCTCCTTCTACGCAGCATATCACAGAAGGCCTCCAGCCTGGTTACCAGGCCTCCTTCTCCGCTGTGTTCGTCTATTGTTAGTAACATAAAAGGTTTATGTTTTACTTTCCTAGCTATTATCTCCCCCACCAGGGAGTCAGGTCCGCAGCCAAAACAAGCGAGGTATACTATACCATCTATATCCTTGCTTTTATCCATGTAGAGAGCACTGCCTACCATTTTTCTTCCTAATGTCCAAAAAACCCGTTTAGGTATAGTTGCTGCTTCTTGTTCTATATCTTCCTTGTCCAATGTTTCAGCAAAAATTGTATTACATCCCATACTTCTTAAGCGATTAATTAGATTCATGCTAATGAAGGAATCATAAAGAGAATAACCATGACCCAATACCCCAATATTAAGCTCCCCGCCCTGATATTTATTAACTTTATTACCTTCCCATAAGGAAATAGCTTCGGCCATAGTATAACCTTCCCGGGCTAACATAGAGCAAAAATAGTTTTCCTGACAGGCATGGGTATATGCTCGGTTAATTTTATTCTCATCTGAGGTAAATAATTTTCCTATTCGTAAAATATCCTTCTTAAGCAAACGATCAGTCCTGCTTACATCGATGGTTATATCGATGATTGGCGGTAATTTATTACAGGTAGCTTTAATCATATCGGGAACTCCCATAAATTTGGGACATATGTAGCTTCTTGGTTCTATACTGACCAAACGGGGAATGAATAAATAATCGATCTTATATTGGCATAATTCCTGCACATGGCCAAAATAGATCTTTATCGGAAGACAGGTTTCATCTACCGCAAGCTTGATACCTTGATCTAGGGTAAGGCGATTGCTATCCGAAGATGAAATTACTTCTGCCCCCAGATCAGAAAAGAAAGTTTTCCATAAAGGATAGTAGTAATAATAAAAAAGCCCATGAGGTATACCTACGCGTTTCACTTTCACCCTTCTTTCTCCATTATGCTTTGGGATTAAATAATACTGCTGCAACATAACCGAAAATTATAGCAGCAGCTATTCCCGCTGCCGTTGCTTCAATACCACCACTAAAAGCTCCCAGTAAGCCCTTTTGCTCTACCGCTTTAAAAACTCCCTGGGTTAACGCATGCCCAAATCCAGATAAAGGAATGGTAGCCCCGGCACCGGCCAAATCAACCAGAGGCTGGTATAATCCCAGGCCACTAAGCAAAGCTCCAGCACTAATATAACCTACTAAAATATGTCCCGCAGTAATGCTAGGATTGGTAAGGTCCATTATAATCTGTCCAATAAGACACAGGGTCCCGCCAACTAAAAATGCCAGCAAAAGTGACATTAATTACTTACCTCCAAAATACTCAATAGCAACAGCATGTGCTATTGCCGGAATAGTGCTTCCCTGGAAACCAGTAGTAGGACTCATTAAGGCCCCAGTAGCTACCAGCAGTAGTTTTTTTATCTCCGCCTTATACATCTTTTTCAACAATGGCCCACATAACATGGAAGCACAACAACCACAACCACTTCCACCGGACCCAACCTCCTGCTTGTCATCGTATAACATTACGCCGCAATCGCTATAGATAGGCTGGGGCACTAACCCTTCTTTTATAAAAAGCTTACCCAAAATAGCCATTCCTACTTTCCCTAAATCCCCAGTAATAACCAAGTCATAGTAATCCGTAGGGCGATTAAGGTCAGAAAAATGCATTTTGATAGTATCTGCTGCTGCAGGTGCCATGGCACTGCCCATATCATTAAGATCAGTTTGTCCCATGTCAATAACTTTACCTATAGTGGCGCTGGTAATTCGGGGGCCTGACCCTGCCTTCTCGAGTACAACGGCGCCCGCAGCGGTGACCGTCCATTGTGAGCTAGGAGGCTTCTGTACTCCTTGTTCAGTCGGAAATCTATACTGTCTTTCGGCTGTATAATGATGGCTGCAGGCAGCGGCAACCACCCTTTGGAAAAAACCACCATCAATTAGCATGGAGCCAACTAGTATAGACTCTACCATAGTGGAACAGGCACCATACATCCCCAGGTAGGGGATGTTTAACTGGGCAGCAGCAAAGTTAGCCGAAACCAATTGATTTAAAAGGTCACCGGCCAGGAGTACTTCAGCATCCTCTGTATTAAGACCGCATTTATTAAGTGACAATTCTATGGTTTCTTTTAGCATTTTGTTCTCTGCCTTTTCCCAGGTATTCTCACCCAGCAGATAGTCAGGCATAATGAGATCAAAATCCTTGCCCCACGGCCCTTCACCCTCCTTGGGGCCAACCATAGAAGCGTAGGATGCTATAATGGGAGGATTATCGAAAACTACGGTCTGCTTACCCCTTTTCTTTGGCTCCGGCATTGACTATACCACCTTAGTAAAATTATTATTGCTAATAATAGAACTTAATTATGGTAATAGACACAGATTACACAGGCCCTTCGGGCACACTGATTTACACTGATTATTTTCTTTTGTTGTGACGACTGAGTTTTTGTAACTACTTCATTAGCACTCGTGGCGAAGACTTGAGTCTCCGCAAAAACTAACCTTCACTGCAAATTAGAAAATTAGTATATTTATCATTGATTAAGACAATTTTCCCTATGTAGCTTTCTTCCCATTGTAGCGGAAACTTAAGTTTCCGCTTCGGTAAGAAAAGTCCTGTATTATTTTCAAATAGTATTATCAGCGTAAATCATAAGTTTCAGTGTCTAGTCTATTAATTATTAAAAACTCACTTAAGTATCACGCTTATTAAGCCGATGAGGGTTGATATGACAAAACCAAATACTAAAGTGGGTCCAGCAACACTGAAGATGCGTGCTCCCACTCCAAAAATATAGCCTTCCCTTTTAAATTCCATAGCAGAAGCTACGATAGCATTGGAAAAACCGGTTATAGGTACAATAGAACCAGCTCCTGCTATTTTGCCTAACTCATCGTATATACCTATACCCGTAAACAATGCACCTAAGAATATCATAATTACCGAAGTAGCTGATCCGGCTTCTAGCTGGGTCATTCCATTAGCCATTAAAGCATTAAGAATAATCTGAGCCAGTACACAGATTAACCCGCCTACTACAAAAGCCCAGAAACAATGCTTTAATACAGGTGGCTTAGGCTTCATTTGTTGTACCAGTGTATCGTATTCCTTTATTTCGGCTTGTTTTAAATCCTCTACATTAGGAGTTTGCATAAGTATCGCCTCCTAATATATTATTGGCACTAATTGCCACGCTTATGCTATCTCGACAAAATCTATTTATAGTAAGGATATAAACCCCGGAAGAAGGTTGACTACCATTCTTCCAGGGGCGAATTAAGCACATTAGCTACTATAATATGAGAAATAAAATTACTCAACATAAGCTATTTTAACATTGGCTTTGTATTCGGTAATCTTGTTATTTTGGCAGTTAGCAGTCCAATTGTACACTTCCACTCCGCTTATATTTTTTAGGCTACTGGAAGCTTCGCTTACGGCATTCTCAATAGCCTCCTGCCAGCTATTACGTGATTCTCCTACAAACTCTGCAATTTTAACCTGCATTTTATGCGCCTCCTTTTCATTTTGTTTGTATTTTAAGCTTTAAAGTTATGTTTTATGCAAAGCAATAAACTTTTATATAGGGATAGACACAGCAACAATAGACCTAAGAATTAGGGTGTGTATAACTAAATAGGCGAATGCTGCACCTGTTTCCTGATAGTGGAATATGATAAGATGTGAGCTTTTTAAAAGGGGTGATGGCAGTGTCACCAAAAAAAAGAAATAGCTCTCAGTCAATCGTAATTAATGGCATTAAGTTTTACTTATTACCATCGGAAAACACCAGCCATTTGGTTGGCCTATCAGGAATCCATATAGTAAAGATTGAAAACCACCCCCATGAAAACAAATTGCGCACTCTGGAAGAAGAATTGGAAGTGATCAAGTACCTTAATGCACACGATTGTAAAAGTTGCCCCCATTTATATGCTTACGGCAAATTAGAAGATGGCAGACCATACTATATCGAAGAAAGGCTTTTTCGTAGGGGTAAAGCTTTATTGGAAGATATTCTTCTGGCACTATTCGAGCAAAAGCAATTAGGAGTATATCAGGGAGATTTGCATCCTAGAAACATAATCTTCGATGGCCGTACTACCTATCTAATTGACTATGACCAGGCTATTATGAGCAAAGATATCATACAAATGGGAGCAGAGGAGTTTTTGGAGTGGATTCGCGAACAGAAGGTTCCGCCTTATGTTCTGGAACGTGAAGACCTGCATCCGGAATATATTAAGTTATTATCGCATTTAGCTCGTTATCTATAGTCAGGATGATGCAATTCTGTACAACTACCTGCCTTTGGCAGTATAGAGTATTAACTAGCAGGAGGGTTATAAATGGGAAATCCAACCATTACCATATCAGGTAATAGAGCTTATAAAATAAATGCCCCAGGCATAAAGAATAAAAGTTTTCGAGGGGTAACCATAGTTACTTGTACTAAGCGCCCCAACTATTTGCAAAATATCCTTGATAACTATATGCGTCAGAATTTTTATCCTAAAGAATTAATTATAATAATTAACAATAACGCCATTAGTCCGGTGCTTTGGAAACAAGAGACGACTCGCTATCCTAATGTCCGCGTACTGCGCATGGATGAAAAAATAGGGCAAGGTTTATGCCTTAACTATGCTGCCAATCAGGCTTCATATGACTATATCGCCAAATTTGATGATGATGATTATTATTCGCCTCATTACCTGACCCATTCAGTAAATGCTCTGGAAAAAACCGGGGCCGGGCTAGTAGGTAAAGCAAGCTGGTTCCTCTATTTTGAGAATAGTCGCACCTTGGCCCTTTTCGCCCCCGGTAATGAAGATACTTTTGTAAATAAAGTAACTGGTGCTACCATGGTCATTCGCAAAAGCGTTATCCAACAGATCCGCTTCAGAAACCTGGATGCAGGTGAAGATGTTGAATTCTGCCGTGATTGTGTTAGGAACAATATTCGCATCTACTCTACTAATCGTTATAATTTTGTCGGGATAAGACGTACCAATATTCATTCTCATACCTGGCAAGATAGTGAAGCCCGTATATTGCAGGATTGCCAAATAATTGCTCACACTGACGATTATCAATCTATAGCCAATCGAGCTTAAACCAAAAATATCCCGGTATCGCAGATTACCGGGATATTTTGGTTTATTTAAAACCTTAACCATCCACTAATTTTCTTTAGGATAGATGGTAATCCTCTCTTTCCTTGTTGGACGATAGGTAACTACCCGGCTGACTTTTTGCCCAGCAGTTACTACTATTTTCCTTCTCCGGGTTACAGGCTCCTGAGTAAGTTCGGCTATAAGAGCAAATAAATTATATTTATCTAACACCAGATCCCTCGCCCGTTTAATCTTATCCTGAGCCATTTCATAGCGCTGCTCCCGAATACAGTTTTCAATAATCCTTATAGAACCCTCTACATCATCAATATTAATGCGAGTATAAGAGCCGTCAGGGAAATAATCCTCCAGGTTAGGACAACCATAATAAATAGGATAGGCTCCGGCTAAATAGGCATCTGCTAGTTTTTCTGTCCAATAATAAGGAACAACCGAGTTCTCCAAAGCAATATGGTATTTATAGGGGTAAACAGCATCCCATTTATCGTCAATTTCCCGAATACCCCGGCCAAAAACATCGATATCACTGCCAAAATGTTCCTTTAGCCGGTTAACAAAATGAAGTCGCTTTTTATGCCCTTCGGTAAAGTCTTTGCTAGATGTAATAACTGACATTAGCTTTGTCTTAGGGAAACTATGCATGGCTTTTAAAGCATCATAGTCCAAATTAACTTTACTTTTATTAGCTTTAATATCTAACAGTACTCGACCTACATGCCAACAAAGCCCTGTTTGGTCCCTTTTTAAACGAGGGTGGGCTATATTAGTATGACAGGTAACTACCCGGGCGAACTGCTGGGCATAGGCTGAGGAATAATTGGTTATACTAGGGGGCTCACCCGTAATAAGGATGGTATTTTGGGGTGGGCATAAAGCTGTCTCCTTATGTAGCACCCCGTTATATACTACCCAAAAATCACATTCATTTATCGGGCTATTTATAAAGAATTGGCAATCACCCCAAATAGCCCGACGACCAGGAGTTTGGCGTTCTATGGGCTCATAAGGAAAATCAGTACTCAGCTTAATCTTAATCAAGGACTAACCTCCTTTACTACAGTAGTATATTGGTCATACATTTATTAACCCTCCCCCTTTTTCAAGGTACCAGCGGTAAGTAGCCTCAATACCTTCTCTTAATGATATTTGTGGCTCCCATCCTAATGCCTTAATTTTACTTATGTCTAGTAGTTTTCGGGGAGTCCCATCAGGTTTGCTTCGATCATAAGTAATCCGGCCTTCGTAGCCTACAATGCTTTGGATAAGATTAGCTAGTTGAGCAATAGTAATGTCCTTCCCACAGCCTACATTAATTATCTCTTCATCCTGGTAATTATCCATCAAAAATAAACAGGCTGCTGCCAAATCATCTACATGTAAGAATTCTCTGCGTGGTTGACCACTCCCCCAGACCACCACTTCATCCTTTTGCCCCAATTTAGCTTCATGGAATTTTCTAATTAAAGCCGGAAGAACATGACTGGTGTTCAAATCAAAATTATCACCAGGTCCATAGAGATTAGTGGGCATCAAAGCGATAAAATTACAACCATATTGTTTTCTATAAGCCTGGCACATCTTAATACCAGCAATTTTGGCTATAGCATAGGCTTCATTAGTTGCTTCCAAGCTGCCAGTTAGTAAATATTCTTCTTTTAATGGTTGGGGGGCCATAGCCGGATAAATACAAGAAGAACCTAAAAATAAGAGTTTTTTAATGTTATAGCGATAGGCAGCATCGATAACATTACTCTGAATTAAAAGATTATCCCGAATGAAATCACCCGGATAGCTACGATTGGCCTCGATTCCACCTACCCGGGCTGCAGCCAGAAATACATATTCTGGTTGTTCCCGGGCAAAAAAATTATAGACTGCGGACTGCTCTCTAAGGTCAAGCTCATTTCGGGGGCAGGTAAGTATATTATCGTAACCATGCATTATGAGCTGGCGCAGGATGGCAGAACCTACCAAACCTTCATGTCCGGCTACATAGATACGGGCTTTTTTATCCATAAGCAGCACCTCTAATGCTGGTATTATGTCCCGCATCCCGTAGTATCTTTTCCTGCTGTGCCAATTTCAGGTCATGATCTACCATCATTCTGACCAGAGTGGAAAAATCAACTTCTGGACTCCAGCCTAATTTTTCCCGCGCTTTAGAAGCATCCCCCAGCAAATAATCCACTTCGGTGGGGCGAAAATAGCGCTTATCAATTACCACATAATTCCGCCAGTCTAAATCTAAGTAAGTAAAACATTCCTCTAGAAAATCCCTCACAGAATAGGACTTACCCGTAGCAATAACAAAATCATCCGGTTCTTCTTCTTGCAGCATTAACCACATAGCTTTCACATAATCTCCGGCAAAGCCCCAGTCCCGTTTAGCATCCAGATTTCCAAGATAGAGTTTATCTTGCAAACCCATTTTAATACGCGTTGCCGTCCGTGTGATTTTGCGAGTCACAAAAGTTTCCCCTCTGCGTGGCGATTCGTGATTAAAAAGTATACCATTGGCAATAAACATACCATAAGCTTCACGATAGTTTTTAGCATACCAATAGGCTGCTACTTTGGATACAGCATAAGGGCTGCGGGGGTAAAATATAGAAAGTTCGTTTTGGGGAGGAGGAGAAGCCCCAAACATTTCTGATGAAGAAGCTTGGTACATTCGCACATGTCGACCAGAAGCTTCCATGTAGTCACGTAGCGCTTCCAGTAAACGCAAGGTGCCTAGAGCTACAGTATCAGCCGTATACTCTGGTTGTTCAAAGGAAACCTTGACATGGGACTGAGCAGCCAGATTATAAACTTCATCCGGCTCTACCCGCTGCAATATTCTCCTTAAACTAGTACCATCTGTTAAATCTCCATAATGTAGAAATAAAGGAGGATTCGCCTGGTGGGGATCCTGATATAGATGGTCAATGCGATCAGTATTAAAGAGAGAAGTCCGACGAATTATCCCATGCACTTGATAGCCCTTACTTATCAGAAATTCTGCCAGATAAGAGCCATCTTGACCGGTTATTCCGGTAATTAGTGCTTTCTTCTTATTATCTTTAATATTACCTTTGTTATTATCCATAATTATCTTCCCTTTTAGAATGTTTTATTTTGGTTCCACTGCGAAAATCTTATATGAATGCATAATACGGGTCTTAAGTAGTTGATTTTTAATTAATAATTAAGAATTAAAAATTAAGAATTATCGTTGAAATACTCCGTATTTCTTTTTATTTCATCGTAAGTAACAACGTTATTTTTTCCCTTGGATTTCCGCGGGTTTACCCTACACCCTTCACCCTTCGGGTACTACTGATGTTCGCTTCGCTCACGGTTAAGGTTGCGGGTACTACTGATGTTCACTATCGTTCACAATTAATGTTGCCGCGTCTGATTATTCAATTTTTTTCATATTAATTACTTTTTGCAATAAAATCTTTTATTGATGAAACCTCGTATTTTTCTGGATTTTGCTAGATTGAAGCCAAATAAAATCCACTAATTGTGAATAAAAAATTAATACGAGGTTATAAATTGTGTATAGTCATCCATACGGTCAATTACTTGACAGAACCTTAAATACTCCCATTCCTCGACTTGCCAGGTATGTGAGTCTGCACGCGCACGTCTTATACAGACGTAATTAAATCTGTTGGTGGAATACATTCTAATACCATGCTGATTGCAATTACGCTGGAACTCAGTATCCTCCCCGTGATCCAAAGGTTTAAATCTTACTACATTAAATACCCGCTTGTTAATTACCATAGTTGCACCAGCTAACATACTGTGAAAACGATTTTCCTGATTAGGATGAGCTATAGCTAAGGTGCCACTTCCTTCAAAATATACGAATATACTACATTTACCTACTATATCTGCATTGGTTGCTTTGGCCACATCCATGGCCTGTTGCAAATAACCCGGAGCATAATAATCATCATCATCAAACTTGGCCACATGACTATAGCGAGCCTGATCAATACCAAAATTAAGGCACTCACCTAAAGGAACGGATTGATCCAGTTGAAAAACTCTGACATTAGGATAGGATTGGGCCCATTTTTGCCATTCATTTAGATTAACACCATTATGGTTAAGTACAATTATTAGTTCTACCGGCCCATAATACTGGCGCATATAATTTTCAATAATCCGATCCCGGTATTCAGGGCGATTGGTGCAGGTAATCACTGATACCCCTTCGGGGATATTCTCATTTAATTTCCAGTTTCTCTTTACTGGCGATCTGGTAGTTCTTTCGGTTTTTATCAGTTGTGGCTGCTTATTATTACCAAAGACTAAATGGACTGTTCTGCTTCTGGTTACCTTTACTTGCATGCTGATGTACCCCCGTTCTATACTGAGATAAGCAGCAATTCAAAACTTGATCTCAATATCCATAATATGAGGAAATACTTGCTACTGTGACTCGACATACAAGCAAAACAACAACACAAGGGGACGGTTCTGTTGTGTCTTTAATCTATAACTACACAACAGAACCGTCCCCTTGTGTTGTCCTTGTGTTGTCGCGGCGTTCTATTATTGAGGTGGGATTTCTTGCAGTAAAGTCTTAAGCTTTTTTAGCGCTCGTTTTTCAATTCGAGATATCTGTACCTGGGAAACCCCTAAATCATCAGCTATGCATGACTGGGTTTCATCCTTAAAAAAACGTCTTAGAATAACTTCCTGCTCGCGTGGTTCCAACTGCGATAATGCTTCTCGCAAGGCAAGTTTCTCCAGCAATAAGACATTACCATCTTCATGGGCCAGGCGGTCAATAAGAGATAACTGCTCCTTTTCCTCCCCCGGCATCACATCATGTATGTAAGCAGGCGCTTGACAAGCTTCCATAGCCATTACAATATCTTCCTTGTCAACTTCCAGGAGGCTGGCGATCTCAGCTACACCCGGTTCACGGCCTAAATCTCCGCGTAATTTATCTTGAGCCCAACGAATTTTACTGTAATTTTCCTTTATATTGCGCTGTACCTTAACCATGCCATCGTCCCTTAAAAACTTTTTTATCTCTCCAATAATCATGGGAACAGCATAGGTGGAAAAACGTACATTAAAGGAAAAATCAAACTTATCAATAGCTTTCAGCAAACCTATGGATCCTACCTGAAAAAGGTCTTCATATTCGTAAGAAGTGTTTTTAAACCTTTCCAGTACCATATAAATAAGCCCTATATTGGCTTCGTATACCTTTGCCCGGGCTTTTTCATCTCCTTTTTGGGCTAAAGAAAGTAAATGTTCATTATCCTGGTAAGAACCTGGTGAGGACATGTCCATCCCCCTTTTAAGCAAAAGCTTCTTTGTCACTAGCCAAAAAACGGCGCTTTAGAAGCACACTTGTTCCCTGGTTAGGCTTAGTAGTAATCTCCATTTCATCCATGAAAGATTTCATAAAAGTAAAACCCATTCCCATGCGAGTGGAATCACTGGAAAAGCTGGGTTGTATAGCCTGATCCACATCAATAATACCTTTACCATAATCTTTAATGACTAGCTCTAAGGAGCGGTCATCCAAAAGGCTAACCATAATCTCAATCTTCCCATCAGTACGGTTTTCATAGCCATGAATGATGCAGTTGGATACCGCCTCGGAAACTACTAATTTTATTTCCTCAATATCCTCTAGGGTACAGTTTAGTTGGGAGGCAAAGGCTCCCACACAAGAACGGGCAAAAGAAATATTCTCTGGTAGACTTAAAAATTCAAAATGCACATAGTTGGTTACATTCATATCTTCCCAGCTCGCCAAAAGCTGGTGTCCACCTCCCTCTTACAGGTTAATAATATCCTGTTCATTGCTGAACATAGGAACAAGCCGGTTAATCCCAGAAAAATGCAAGATTTTCTCTACCGGCTTTTTTGCCCCCACAATATACATACGTCCATTTACTGAATTAATTTTCTTATAGCGGCCAATTATTAATCCCAATCCTGAACTATCTATAAAAGTAACCTTTTCTAAGTTAAAAATAAGGTTTTTTATGTTGTTCTCCTCGATTTTAAGGTCGATCTCCTGTCTCATTTTATCAGCTACAGACATGTCCAGTTCACCTTTAGCTCTTACTACAAGTGTATTCCTTACCATTTTGAACTCAACATTCATTCCTTCATCCCCTTCTTGTTGGAATAACATATTATATCTTCCACAAGAAGGGGATATTACCTTCCACAAAATTCCATTTATAATAGATAAGTTTCAGCAAGCATCTTCAATATTCCCTTTATTAATCCGGAACGGGGTAGATCCTCATTAGCTACTAGATTAACCTTTTTGTATAAATTACCATCGTTATATACTAGATATTCTCCAAGTTTCTGACCTTTTTTAATAGGCGCATTAATGTATTCAGGAAGGTCGATTTGACTGGTAATTTTTTTCTCCTCTCCTTTTTTTACAACAGATCCGACATCTTCCTCAGCAATTACCTCGATTTTATCCTTAACCCCTTTTCCTACCTTTACTACTCCGCAAACTGATCCCTGTGGAGTTATGTTTTTATAAGTATAACGAGCAAACCCATAATTAAACAATTTCATGGAGTCCTGGAAATGTCCCCGGGGTTCGGGGTTAGCCATTACCACTCCTATTAAACGTAAGCCATCTCGTTTCACGGTAGAAGTCAAACAATACTTAGCCTCATTAGTCCAACCGGTTTTAAAGCCATCTGCCCCTTCATACCACCATAATAGTTTATTGGTATTATATAATATGAATTCACCTTGACGTAAACTATATTCTTTTATCGAAGTATATTCGAGTATTTTGGGATAAGACAAGGCATGTCGGGCGATAACCGCCATATCATAGGCACTGGTGTAATGATTAGGGGCAGTCAGACCATTAGAATTAACAAAATGAGTATTCTTTAGGCCCAGTCTCTTCGCTTCACGGTTCATCCGTTCAACAAAGTTTTTGTGGGTTCCGTCCAAATGCTCGGCTACAGCTACACAGGCATCATTGGCGGAACCAACAGCTATTGCTATGAGCATTTCCTCGAAGGTCATCTCTTCCCCCGGCTCCAGATAGATCTGAGAACCACCCATTTTCCATGCTTCTTCACTGGTCACAACTTTGTCCTTAAGGCTTACTTTTCCGCTTTCCAGGTCCTTTACGGCCAAAATTAGAGTCATTAATTTGGTCATGCTGGCTGGAGCAAGTCTTTTGTGTTCATTTTTAGCTAACAGGACCTTACCGGAATCAGCATCCATAAGTACGTAGGCGTCAGCTTTGACATCGATCGTTTCAGCTTTTATTGCCGAGGGAAGCAAAATAGTACTTAAGAAAACAATCATCACTATCAGGCTTACTTTTTTCAGGCAGCGCATAAAAACCCATACCCCCTTAATACTCGTTTGTAGATTATATTTGGAAATACAGGCTATTATGCCAGTAGAATAGACACAGATAACACTGGCCATTTGGACACACAGATTACACAGTTGTTATAGACACTGAGGGACGCTGAAATTTATGATTTACGCTGCAAAACCTCAGTTTGAATGCGGCGGAAGGGAACTAGCCCCATGGACGGGGCGAGAGCGACTCTGAACATGGACTTGAATAGGAGCGTACTCCTGAAGCCACGTGATAAGCTATTTCACCTTCTTCCGTAACGTCCCTATGTAGCGGAAACTTAAGTTTCCGCTATGGATATGTAGTGGATTCTAAGGTTTACGCTACATAAGGAAAAATTGTCTTGATATAATATACTAATCTTCTAATTTTTAGTTAAGGTAAGTTTTCGCGGAGACTTAAGTCTCCGCTACAGTGTATTCCTTAAAACTCCGCAGGTTCCGCGTCTAATTTTTCAACTTTATGCATGTTATTATTTTTTGCAGCTGAATCATAATTCATCATGCTAGATCATTGTATCATATCAATAACTAATGGCTTTAATTCCGGTGGTTTAGGGCTATATTGGTAGGCCTCGGCCAGGCGTTGGCAGGCAGGATCTATGCGGGCTTTTTCGTTGGTATAAGCTACAGCTAAGGTATCTCCAGCTTTAACATGGTCGCCGCATTTCTTGCATAGCTTTATACCAGCAGCATGATCTATTACATCGCCCAGGCGCTCGCGGCCGGCTCCCAGCATCATAGCCGCCCTTCCGACTTCCATAGCATTTAATTGGCTTATATAACCATCTTCCCTGGCCTTTACTTCAGCAGTAAATTTTGCTTGCGCCAGACCAAATCCCGGAAGCTTATAATCCAGCCTCCCCCCCTGGGCCTCAACCATTTGCTTAAACTTTTCCAGCCCCTGGCCAGAATAAAGTAATTCCTTAACTTTATCAGCAGCACTGGACAGGTTATCAGCTTTACCTCCCAAAAGCAGCATATGAGCGGCCAGTATTACACTTAATTCTTCCAAATCTGATGGCCCTCTGCCCTGCAAAGTAGCAATAGCTTCTTCGACCTCCAATGCATTACCAACCATTCTCCCCAGAGGCTGATCCATATTGCTTAGTACAGCTACCACTTTACGATTAGCTCCCCGGCCTATTTCCACCATTGCCCGAGCTAATTTTATAGCCTCTTCCTTTTCTTTCATAAAAGCCCCGCTTCCGACTTTTACATCCAGAACGATGCTTTGAGCACCGGACGCGATTTTTTTACTCATTATGCTGGAAGCTATCAAAGGTATGCTCTCCACAGTTCCGGTCACGTCACGAATAGCATAAAGCCTCTTGTCTGCGGGCACTAAATTCCCACTCTGGGATATTACCGCCGCATTTACTTGGTTAACCTGTTCAATAAACTGGTTTTGGGACATTTCTACTTTAAGTCCCGGAATTGATTCGAATTTATCTACAGTACCCCCAGTAAACCCTAGTCCTCTTCCCGACATTTTTGCTACCGGCACCCCGGCGGACGCAACTAGAGGAATAACTATCAAAGTAGTTTTATCCCCTACCCCACCGGTGCTATGTTTATCAACAGTTATACCTTCCACCTGGGAAAGGTTTGCGACTTCTCCTGAGTAAGCCATAGCCAAGGCAAGATCCCGGGTTTCTCTATTATCCATACCTTGAAAATATACTGCCATGGCCCAGGCAGAAATCTGGTAATCAGGGATTGTGCCATCACTTATGCCCTGGACCAAAAACTCAATTTCTTCTTGACTATGAGCCTGCCCATCTCTTTTCTTAATTATTAAATCCTGTATGTTCATCTAAACCACCTCATTAGTACAGAAATAGACACTGAGAACACTGATCACTATGAAACACACTGAATCTTTATTTTTTTATTAATTCAACTGCCAAAACCCTAATTCGAATGCATAATAGCGAATACCAGGCTTAAAGTAAGTGGGAATTGAATTAATAATTAAGAACTCAACTTTCGTAGCAGAAATTACTAAACAACCTCTGAATATATAGGGGAAGAGCAGCAATCCAGTACTTAACTTGACATAAAACAGTTTTTGCTACTTCCCCGGGAACGTGAT
>Ga0134092_1000746_pt1 | contig 31312 bp, 26 predicted proteins | sample 3_6taG_FD_94454 | JGI IMG/M metagenome (GOLD analysis project Ga0134092, IMG submission 94454) | Switchgrass degrading microbial communities from high solid loading bioreactors in New Hampshire, USA - 3_6_20_6_A3 metaG | ecosystem: Engineered > Bioreactor > Semi-continuous > Anaerobic >... | reverse complement strand
TATTTTATGTCTACTTCACTTAGGTGGTCTTGTTGTCATGCGTTTCATTAACGTCAGGAACCTAAAAAAATTTCTCAAAATTTTTCTTAAAAACTCTTGACTTTAATTAGCTGGTCTTTCATATTAATCATTTGATTATTAATTATTTAAATCAGTATAACTTGCAATTTTGCTTTTTCACTCAATATATAACGATTTTTTCGGGCACTTTTCAATACACACTTTACACTTCAGACAGTCTGCATGAACTACTTTGCCTGTATTCTTGTAGCTTAAAACATCTATTCCCATCGGACAATTTCTTGTACAAATCTTACAATTCACGCATTTTTCCTTTCTAAAAGCAATATATCTGAATTTCTCCTTAATAAGATTTAATTTTGCTACATAATGTGCCATAGTACCCATTGGACAAATCATGCACCAGGTTCTTTGATTATATAAAAAACCCAGGATTATAGTAATAACAGTAGTTATAATAATCATTCTTATAAAAACAACTGCTACTTCATAAATATTTCCCCAAGCAAAAGCAATTTGAATTGCAAAAGCTCCCATTAGCAATATAAAAAATGTTAGTCTAAACCATGTTGTCTTTAAGAACTTGGGTACCTTATTTCTCAGACTAAATTTTGAAAGTATTCTATCACTTAGGCTTCCTCTCGGGCAGAAATTACCACACCACATTCTCCCTTTGAATACTGCAACAATGGAAGGTGCCAGCATGCATACTAAAGCCGCAATTCCAATAATAGGATATAATATTCCGACAATACAATAAATAATGAGAATTAACCACACCCAGTCATGAATAAACTTAATTACCTTCTCCATATGTATTCACCCCATATTATATTATATACCCCATAGGGGTACTTTAATATTATATAAGGCATACTATAATCTTGTCAATCTTAATATTCAAATATTACGATATATAATAAGAGTAATTGAAAATAGTGTATCACAAAAAAAGAAAATCCCTTCATAGCCACTAAATCCATTAAATGCTAGTAAAGGGAATTGAGAATAATAAAAAAGTTAATTAGATTTAACTAATCAACTTATTATTACAGCTAATATCAATTATTCTCTCCAAAATTCAACTTCTTTGCCAGTTCATTAGCTATCTTCAATCTTCCATAATTATATTGAACCAGGCTATGAGTGTCAGAACCCACTGACACAGGAATTTTTCTCTTTATTATACCTTGCAACACCGCTTCGGTTTTTTCATCCTTTTTAGAGGAATTAAGAATATTTAAAAAGATATCCTGGGCTGAATCGGTGTTAATCTCCCAAAACAGGTCACTTTGTTTTAGAAAATCCAGGACATAATCCAATCCACCCATATCCTCATACTTATCAGCTAATTTCGCTAAATCGGTATGTGCCAAACCTTTGCCACATTTGAAGCTATTAAGTAATCTTGCAATATCCTCCAGTCTTATAGTTGCAGGTATATAATCAAGGTCCTCGATCAGGATGAAATCCAGTTGATTGAGCAGGTCATAAGGTAATATACTGCAATTTTTCAGCAAGGATATATATGATATTTCGACCCCGATGAAAACTTTAATTAAATTTATATACTTCAGCTTTAATCTATCAATCTCGTTAAAATAGATTTCCAGCATATTAGTCCCTATTGAATATTTATAATCATTGCAGAAGTGGTCGGTTATCCCGACCGCTTCCACTTGGTGAGCTATGGCATTTATTATTATATCCTCCGCTTTGTCAGCCCCATCAGACCATTTTGTGTGATTGTGTAAGTCCATAAAACAATTGAAATCCAGCATACATAAACCATACCTTCCTATTTTCTTATCTGTCAAAACTAAAGTCTTGGATCTACCGGTTCACTTTCCAAGGCCAGAACCCCAAATACACATTCATGCACTCTATAGAGGGGTTCATGCCTTACAAAGCGTTCAAGGGATTCCATTCCCAATGCAAATTCTCGAAGTGCCAAGGAACGTTTCTTTCCAACTGCTCGGTTTCGAAGTCTCTGAATATTTTCGTCCATCGTGTACTCCGGTCCGTAAATTATCCTTAGGTATTCTCTCCCACGACATTTTACAGCCGGCTGCAGCAGTTCTCTGCCATTCCTTACAATAAAATCGTATGGTTTTACAACCATTCCTTCTCCACCGGAGGCAGTCAGGTCTTCCCACCATTTTATACCCTTAGCCACACTTTCTTCGTCAGTAACATCAACAAGAATATGGTTCGTTGCTATAATTAAGTTATCACCTTGAGCACAGTATTTCGCAATGTTATCCATGTGCCATATATGGTTCTTATCGGAATGTACTTTTCCTTCTGTAGCAAGGATATGGAAGGGTGCCAGCTTTAAGTCATCTATGGAATTGACAGGCCAGCAGTATTCTCTGTATGCCTCTACATACCTTTTCATCATCTCAGAACGCTCCATGAATCTTTGCAAGAGTACATTTATATCTGCGTTCTGCCCTGATGACTCCTTGCTCTCATCAAAGCAAACCGTTTTTCTCATAGATGCTTGTTTTAGCAACTTAACAGCTTCATCCAGTGCAACTCTTCCGGAAATCCCCACTGCCGAATATTGATCTTTCAAAAGCAACTGCGCTTTGGCTGACCAAGGCATCAACTCACAGTCGAGGCATACCCAGTCAGTATTAAAGTCACTCCAGAATCCTGACTTATCTAAAGCTTTTCTTACCCTGCCAATCACTGCTTCCTCAAGCTCCATATTGTCGAAGAAATGCCTTCCGGTACGGGTATAGCATATTCCCGAAGTTCCATCTACAACTCCGAACCTTCTTGCCGCAGCCTGACTGTCTTTACATACAATCACCACAGCACGGGAACCCATATGCTTCTGCTCGCACACTACTTTATCCACTCCCCGTGTTCGGAAATACTCAAAAGCTTCAGCAGGATGTTCCAGCATTCCTTCTTTTTTACTGGTTTCGCTTGGTGACATAGTGGGCGGTAAATATATAAGCCAATGGGGATTTGCAGCAAACCTGCTCATTACCTCCAAAGCAGCAATGGAGTTTTCTTCCTGTATGGTAATATTGCTCATCAATCTGGTACCAATAATCCTTTTACCTAGAACATCATTAATGTCCAGAATATCATTGTCTTCCCTTGTTTCAAATCTTTCGGGCTTATCTTCTTCACTGAGAAAAGGCTTAGCCGGTTCATAATAGGTTTTCAAGGCTTTTACATCCACAAATTCACCTTCCGGATACCGATAGGCTGTTAGTTTTCCTCCAAAAACGCATCCGGTATCAATGTTGATTGTATTGTTCATCTTTAAGACTTCAGCCTGTGGAGTATGACCGTATACAACCATTGCCTTACCGCGGTAATCGGAGGCCCAATCGTATCTTACAGGCAAACCGTATTCATCGGTTTCACCCGTACTCTCTCCATAAAGGGCAAATTCTCTTACTTTACCCGAACCTCTGCCCTGAAGTTCTTCTTTCATTCCGGCATGAGCCACAACAAGTTTTCCATCATCCAATACATAGTGGCTCACCAAGCCATCAATGAAACCTCTTACCTTTTCAATAAAATCGGGCGATTCTTTTTCCAGCTGTTCCAAAGTTTTATCTAAGCCGTGTGTAATCTGAACATCCCGTCCATTAAGCTTCCTTAAAAGCTTTATATCATGATTCCCCGGTACACAAAGTGCAGCTCCCGATTTAACCATACTCATAACAAGCTTTAAAACTTCAGTTATTTTAGGGCCGCGGTCTACTAAATCGCCAAGGAATACTGCTTTTCTTCCTTCAGGATGTGTTACCCTATAACTGCAGCTTTCATCGTCATCTGCACCTTTCTCAATACAGTAATCCAGCTTCTCCAGCAGCATCTTAAGCTCGTCAAAGCAGCCGTGTACATCTCCAATAATATCGAAGGGACCATGCTCATCTTTCCTGTTATTCCATAAAGGCTGCCTTTCGAAATAAGCCTCTTCCACCTCTTCAAGAGAATTTAGTACATACACATACCTAAAGCCTTCCTTTTGAAGTCCCTTGATTGACTTCTTAAGCTGCTGGGTATGTTTTCTTATCACATACTCTTCTACCTGCCTATCAGTCCTGTTTTTATTCCTTTCCCGGCATACCTTTTCCGGAAGGTTAAATACCACAGCTACAGGAAAACAGTGATACTCCTTTGCGAGCTGTATAAGAGGTTTTCTTGCAGATTCCTGCACATTTGTAGCATCAACAACAGTAAGTTTTCCCAATTGCAGCCTTTTTGAGACTATATAATGCAGGACTTCAAAGGCTGTATTGGTAACACTCTGATCGTTTTCATCATCTGACACCAATCCCCGGCAAAAATCCGACGATATTACTTCTGTCGGCTTGAAGTGCTTTTTGGCAAAAGTGGATTTACCACTTCCCGAAGAACCTATTAATACTATTAAAGACAATTCCGGTATAGCTAATTTCATAATGTAAACACTCCCATCTGTGTAGGGCTTCCAAATTCATCATCTACATCGCCCACTTGTAAAAATCTTACATTATATCCGTAGTTCTCGGCGACCTTTAATGCCCACGTTTCAAACTCTTTACGACTCCATTCAAAACGATGATCCTTATGGCGTACATTTCCTTCAAAGAGATTTGAGTAATGCAAATTATATTCCTTGTTTGGAGTCGACACAATTACTGTCTGCGGCCTTGCAAACTTAAACAATACCTTTTCAAAAGCTTCCAGTCTATTTTCGTCAAGGTGTTCTATAACTTCAATCACAGTTGCTGCATCATATCCTAAGAACCGCTTATCTCTATACACCAAGGATCCCTGGAACAAGTTAATTCTTTTTCTTTGCATTTCAGGCAGCCGGTCAATTTTCAATTTATCCTTAGCCCGTTCAAGAACATTGTATGAAACATCAACTCCGGTAATTTGATCAAAACTCTTATCCTTCAAAAGCATTGCCAGAAGATTTCCTTCTCCACACCCAATATCTATTACTCTTTTTGCATTAACACTTTTCAATACAGCAGCTACCGTCCCGAGCCTCTGCTGGTTTAAATTAAGTTTCTTTTCAGTTTCTTTCTGTTGTAAAGGCTCATCCGATTCGTCTTCGTCATCTATTACCTGGCTTTCTTCCAATAGTCTCTTAAGGGCTTGATTAATAAGACTCCTTTTTCTCCTTAGGTATCTAGCCGTAATTAGCTCTTTTTCAGGATGGTTAACAAGCCAACCCTCTCCATGTCGGAGCAGCTTGTCGATTTCATCCTCTCCAACCCAGTAATGTTTTTCCGAGTCAAGTACAGGTATCAGAACATAAATATGATTTAATAAATCCTGAAGTTTGACTTTTCTTTCTAGCGATACTGTATAGTACTTGCTCTTTCCCCACTCAGGAAATTTCTCATCCAACATATATCCTTCAACGTTAACTTTATAACCTAAGGGTTCAAACAGCCGGTAGATAATTTCTTCGCCTCCTCTGCAGGGAAGCATCATTATTTTTGCCTCAAACGGTAGTTCCATCGCCGCCAGTTCCGGTCTGTTTTTAGATTTACCGGACATTGCCGTTCCAAACACTCTTGATATTGCTACACTCAAGAATGAAGATGCAACATAGGGCCTATCATTTACATAATCAAACAGCCCTCCTTCATAAGAAGCACCTTTCCTTCCACGAACCAAATCAATAGGATCAATATCAAGAAGCAGCGCAACAGTGCACCTTTCCTCTGTCGCTTCGGGATAAAATATATGAGCTTTTCCGAAACTTAGTTCAAAGGTCTGTGGCCTGGATGGATTCTTATGCAATAGATACCCTAAATCGGTTGCCGGTGGCTGAGTGTATGTAATTGTAAGTATCATATTTTCACCTCTAATCTTTCATTCTATAAATATCTTGTCACCTGCTTGATGCTGTCACCTTACTAAAGCAAACACCTACTACTTCAAATTTCAAAATTAATTGATAAAGTGGTTATATTTAACCACCTACTGTTTATCTATCATATACGCAATGTATTTACTGAGAAAGGATTATCTGTCTTTATGTTGGAATAATAGAAAATTAAGCAGATAGTTATACAATAATAGATTAAGATCTTAGACTTTTCCAATACTAAAATTAACCAAAATCTTTCAGAATACTATCTGCTTCATGATGAATATGCTGCTTTCAAATTCTTTAGAAGCTAGAATTACTAAATGTTTTTTCAAAGAAGTTGATCCTGCTTAAAATAGTAACTACCGATTTTGTCAATCAAAGAATCCATACCTTGTTCAACAGAGGATATAAAATCAAATACTCTCTCACTCCATCCGGCAATAATGTTTACATTTCTGCCTTTAAACTGCTGCGTACCATATCCCTGCATATCTATGGCATGAACCCAAACATTAGGATTTATCCTTCTCTTATATTCCTCCACCAAAGCTTGGCAGCTGGTCTTAGTTCCACCATAGCCCATATTATTGGAATATCCTATATTTATTTCGTTATCAGACAATAAAATAATACGATCCACAAATATCTTCTTATCCAGTAAATAGCGCAGCGGTAAAGTAATGTCCGTTCCGCCGCCATTTACTTCGATGCTGTTGGCATTGGCAATTATACCGTTTTGTGTTGACAAATTGCACATATAAAGATTGTTGTCAAAAGTAGTTGTAATGGTTTCTTCGCATATGTAATTTGCAATTGACAGCATCAATACGGCAACCTCTGCACAGGCCAGATCGCTTTTGGCACTAATGTGCGAAGTCATTGAACCGGAAACATCGGCAGCAATTAAAGTTTTTCCCGGTAGCCTATCTATATTTTTCGTTGATGTCTTGATAGCAATTTCCAAAGCATCATAAATCTTTGATGTTCCTATTCCTTCACTTTTTAACACCTTATATGCACTATAGTACCTGAAAGGCAGCTGCTTGTTCTTTAATACCCTTTCTTCATCGGTTAAATACTCATATACTTTATTTATATTTGATGCCCCTGACTTGATAATGTTGCGAAGGTTTCTCATCATGGCCATATATCCCAGCCTATTTCCATCAATTAAGCTTTCCCAGGTTTCTTTGGTGTTACCTTTTGCTGACAACTCCGTCTCCCATGTAACAGGAGTTTCGAGTCTATCTTCCAAAAGCCTTTTCCAAAGATCATTCTGCATTTCATCTTTAGCTTTTGGGTGAACCAGACACAAGATATCTTTTAATTTAATTGCATTTTTTCTGTTGTATTTGGCCAACTGGTACTCGTCAAATTTACCGAAACTATCGGCCAAGCCTTTCTTTATTGAGTTTGGTATGGGCTTACCATAGGTATTTATATAATATGCCAGGACCTCGGTCATATCATCGGGGCGTTCAATTATCTTATTCAAAGTTCTCCTCACATACTCTTTACCTTCTGTGCTTTTTGCAAGTTCCGATACTAAAACATGGGATATTGTTCTTAAATGCATCTCTTTCCTTGCAAAAATACACAAGTTAGCAACAAAACTCGGTTCAGTTTTTATTACATTCTTGGCGGTGTTCAATATATCCTGGGAGTTGTCTCCGTAAAATTTATTCTCATTGAAAAAGCTCGTTAATACTTGTGTCACCAACTTTTCCTTATCGCTCATGGAGTAAGCGATTGCTCCCTCATTATTTACCGTTTTATTGGCTTTTAAGAATCCTAAATTAAACTTAGACATTGTTACTCCCCCTTTACAAGAAATTTTACTTAGGAGAAAATCGGAAGGAGACTTTTAACTGGCGCGTCTGATTTTTCCGCCACCCCAAAACTTTTGGGGGCAGGATTCTCACCTGCACACGTTTTCACGTACCACCCGGAACGAAGTAACTCCTTCCTGCACTACCCAAGTTTTTGGTTGGGAGGAAATCGATTAGAGCTTAGAAAGTGCTCTATCCATCTGAGCTACATGGAATCTCCATGACCGGACTCGAACCGATGACCTCTCGCTTAAAAGGCGAAGTAGCTCTAATCTGCACTGCCCAACCTATGTATCTATAGTGAGAGAAAATCGAAAAGAGTATCTTTTCAATCCAATTTGAAGTAACTCTCTTCTGCACTGCTCACTACATTTTTAGTATATGAGAATAATTTACCAATTAACAGACAAAAAGTTTGCAACTTTTATCCATAGTGCAAACTTATTATATATTATACAAGCTTATTGACTTTTTAACCCTTGCTATAATCTCGTCTGCAATCCTTTGAGGAGATATGACCTTCACATAGGGACCTAGTGAAATGATGTTTCGGATAAGGTTTTCTTCTTCAAAAAGGTAGTAATTTAGTCTAATCTCATATTTGTTATTACCTAAGCTTCTCGCTGTTCTCTCCATTCCTGAAAAACACATAAAGCATCTTTCCATTGCTGCCTTTTTATCGGTTACCTCTAAAACTATCGGTTCTTCCGAATGTTTCTGTTCAAACAACAGTCTTTTTGCAGTTTCTCTATCAATACCAACTTCTTCATCCACAATCCTTATGTCCGATAAAGTAAAAATATTGGCCATGATAGGTCGATTTTCATCCAGCAAGTACATGGATACACGAAACCTTCCATCTCGCATGGAGTATTCAATACTTATGGGCAGCGCTAGCCTGTTGCTGTAAACATTACCTTTTTTATCGATATTGTTGTACCTTATTGGCTTTTCTTGTATAATGGCATTCAATATAATACGGAAATTCTCTTCATAGGCTTCCTGATTTGTAATTTCCGGTAATTTTATTCTGTTTGTCAGTTCAAAATATTCATCCCTTATAGGGGTATCTATCTCAGTAAGCTCTTTTTGAAGTTTATCAAAGGTTTCTTTACTAAGAACCATTCTTACCCCATCTTTATCCAAAAGAGCTTTCAGCCATGCCTTTTCAATTATAGAAAAACGCACCGGAAGAGTAGATGAATTTTTTCGCTTCTGGGTATTGTCTTTCGTATATTGCCGCTTATCAGTATTTTCAATAGCAGGATAATACATACCCTCCTTTTCCGTTAGCAAATTTAAGTTTTCATCCGGTTCACATTTATTTAAAACAAAATCGGCAAAGGTTTTTTGATTCTTTCCTATAACCTTCTGTTCAAATTCGCCCTCATCTATGATCCTCAGTATTTCATCCTTTGATTTACCCCCGGCACACTCATTGATAATTCTGAACATCAACTGAAAGTATCTGTTTTTTATTTCACTGAACAACTCCATAGGATAAAAGCATCTCCTTCCAGTCATTAAGTATCTGTTCTGCCAGCTCCTTGCTTTCTAAAACTCTCATATACCCTGCATATCCTCTTATCCATGGAATAAGCTCTCCACTGTCATTAACCTCAATGGTTATGTGATATCGTCCATCTTCAATCTTATCCACTATTCCATTAGGTGCTTCGTTAAGAATCTTTTCAATGATATATCCTTCAGTTTTTTCATCAATGACAACTTCAAGTTTTACCTTCTCCGGTTCTTTTCTTCCTTCTAAAGATACGCTGGACCAACTGCAGCGCATTTGTCTATCATATAATTCGTCATAATCCTCTCTTTGAAAAGTATCCTCCAATATTTCTATACTCTCTATCCTGTCAAGCCTTGATACTATACAATTTTTCTTGTTGCTGAAGGATACCAGATAAAACCTCCCATGCCGGACATCATATCTTATTTTATAAGGGATTAAAGTATTGCTTACTGCTTTTTTATCTGTACTAGAATTCTTATCCTGATTTTTAGGTGAGTGATAGAAAAGCCTTACTTTATGCCTAGTATGAATTGCCTTCAAAATCTCCCACAACACCTGTTCTTCAATTACAGGGTGAAAATGCACATTTCTATAATTAAAATAATGATTATCCTTTACACTGATATTTCTCTCAAAATATGTATAATCTTTAAGCGTCTGTTCACAGAAATAGCCCGCAACCACCGGAAAAACTATATTTTTAAATAGACTAATAGCCATAAGCAATTCTTTTAACTCATTATCATCCAATGTTTTCAATATGTCGGGGGCAATGGAATAGAATTTTGTCCTCTTTACAACATCACATGTTAAGACTCCAAAACTTGTGCACATTTCTGCAAGTTTTCTTTCAATGGTCTTACTGCTGATTTTGTCAAAAGACAAATATCCTTCCTGTGCCAATCCGTCTTCTATTTCACTTAAGGAACAAGGTCGATTTTGTGATCGGATATATAACAGAATAAAAAAATAGGTCAGCAAGTCTGTGCGTGTGAAGCTCTTGGTCATGTAGGTACTCACAAGAAAATTATCGGAATGGCGCATAAAGTCATAAGTCAAGTTTAGAAGCTTATATCTGCCGTCCTTGTCAACCTTGATATATTTCTCTTCCACATACTGTTGAATCCGACGCATTTCATAACTGACTTTTCTTGAACTTACCTTTCTTTTACTTTCCAAACCATCCCTTGAAAAGCATCCGTAAAGAAAGCAATCTCTAAGGATATCTCTAATGATATTGTAATGTTTTATAAAATCATTAAACATGAAACAACCCCTATATATAAATCCATGCTCTAATTCTATCATATAATATTTGGAAGCAAAATTCAAAAACTATCAGTATGATTTAATATGATTTAATAAGATAAAAAGTACAATTTGATAATAACTCTTATTCGGAAGGTATTATGTAGTTTCATCTTCAAAAATAAGTAGGATTTATTACTTATCCTGTTTGTTCGAATGAAATTAATCCCTACTCCTGAAATTACCTAATCCTATGCTGTCAAACTCGTCCTAACTTTCTTTCTATATACTCCTAGCTCTTTTAAAACTATATTAATTGCATTATCAACAATAATTTAAATACAACCGAAAATTAATGTCATCCTATTCATCAATTCAAATATCCTCTAGACTTATCAATATACTTAACTCTTGTTAATGACAATACCATATTTATCATTAAAGCTATCCAAAACCCTTTTTAAACCGGAATCGAGAATAAGCCTTACTCTATCTACAATAAAACCGGGAATTTCTCCATAGTATGCTTGTGCGATTCCTCCGGCAATGCAGGCTATTGTATCACTGTCGCCACCTACAGAAATAGCTTTCCTTATAGTATCTTCAAAATTTTCCGACTCAAGAAAAGCGATTATCGCTTGCGGCACTGATCCCTGGCATGATGAATCAAACTTATAATCAGGTCTTATATCGTCCAATCGCTGATTTAAATTATATCCGAACTTCTTTTCAATAAAATCTTTTATTTCTTTTTTACTGCTCCCTGTCCTAGCCAAAAAAATTGCCCCGGCAACAGCTTGAGCACCTTTTATTCCTTCGCTGTGATTATGCGTTACAATTGCACTTCTTTCAGCTTCTTTAAGTACTTCTTCCAAAGTATCAAAGGCAAAACCAATAGGGCTAACCCTCATTGCCGATCCATTTCCAAAACTATTGTACGGCTTCAATTCCTCGCTTAGTAACCACTGCTCAAACATTCGTCCATATCCCACATTAGGATATTTCTTGCCGTATTCCTTTAGCTTATAAGCATAAGCCTTCTTTGATTCAATCGCATCAGTAAAAAAATTCTTATAATGCTCTCTATTCAATATTGCATCAGCTATTGCTATTGTCATAACTGTATCATCGGTAAATCTTGAGGTACTATTGAACAACTCAAAATCCACTGTCTTGACATTATTCCATTCAAATCTTGAACCTATAATATCTCCTACAATTGCACCCAACATAAACATCACCTATTTAATAAACATATCAAAACCAACCCAATTTTTACGATCTATCTTCACTTCCACAAATTTTTAAACGCAAAGCATCTAAAATACGGTCTGCAGCTTCTTTATACTTTTTAATTCTTTCAAAATCCTTATCCTTCGGGTCTTTAATTCTCGTCAAATCCATATTATCTCGCAAATCTGCAAGCTTAACCCTACAAGCTGTTTCATTTTTCAATACTCTATCAATAAATTCATCATAGCTTTCGCCCCTGCGCTTGGTCAGGCAATCTAAAACAGTAATTATATCCTCTGAAAATCCCTCTTTGCGAAGGTCATCAAAGGTAATTTCCGAGTCCTCTACTACATCATGTAAAACAGCACATATTCTTTCAAGTTCATTTTTGCATGAAAGCATGACTCTAAGCGGATGTAGTATATAAGGCTCTCCTGCTTTATCAACCTGCCCTGCATGAGCACGAGTCGCAATCTCAATGGCTTTGTTAAGCATAAATAATCCTCCTGTTTTGATTATTAACTGTTAAGCTTAACAGATCTGCTTCTGTAAAAAACCGTTCAATATGTTTGTCCTTTATTTTTTATTTGAAATATATTCATCAAGCAATATTGCGGCTTGTTCAACCAGTTCTACACAAGGACGCTTTTTATAATAATTCTCATTTCTGTCCTCAGGTTTAGGATTATCATTTTTTATTGTAAGACCTAACAGTTCCCTGCATATAATTGAACCGTTTTCTTTTTCAAATTGTTTAGCCAAATCCTGAACAATCTCATAATGTTCTGTTATTGAACTTCTGTTGCTTGGATCAGTGTAGCCATATTTCATACCGACAACCATAAGCATTCCGGTAACTGCTCCGCATACTTCCCGCAGTCTCCCTATACCGCCTCCAAAAGCAGATGATATTTTTAACGCTGTCTCAATGTCCAGTCCCGTTTCATCGCAAAAAGCGGCAAAAACCGCTTGGGAACAGTTATAACCTTTTTGAAACAATTCTTTTGCTAAATCTGAATGTGCACTCATTTTCTATCCCTCACAATACTATTTATAAAATTACGTAACATCCTTATAAAGAAAGAATACTTACACTTGTATAAAGTAACATATATGGAACCATAAAAACAAGGTACTCACTTATTTTTAAGAAATAAAGTCAAAGGCAGCCTTAAAATCCTTTTATTCAAAATTTATTTTAAAGGATACAACTTTATTCTGTCTATATTATGGATATTAATGCTCCAATACTACTCACAAATCATGTTATGTATCGGTAAAATTTAAGCCCGCTAATTAAATCATATGACTATCATCTTAGAACAGTAGAGGAAAGAACCGTTTCCTATTATAAAAAACACCCTTAAAGCTATTTCCAGTATGTGTCATACTGTTTTGCTTTAAGGGTGTTCTTTTTTACCTATAATAAAAGTTTATATATAAATAATTACGAATCATTAGTAAGTTATAGTAATAACCGGTTTAATCAAATCGCTAGGCTTGTTTTTCATAAGCTCTAAAGCTTCCGGAATATGTTCAAAGCCTTCAAACTTATGTGTAAGCATACCTGACACATCAAGTCTGCCATTTACCATGAGATTAGCAAGGCGTTCAGTACGCATGCGACCTGCAGGCATTAATCCACCAACAATTCTAATATGTCCCATTCCTACGCCCCATGCTTCTCTAGGAATTTTTACAAAGTCACCAGTACCTAAGTAATTTACATTAGAAATAATTCCACCGGGTTTTACCGATTTTACAGCTTCAATGAAAGTATCCACATCTCCACCGGCAATAATTACTTTATCAACGCCTTTGCCCTTTGTTAATTCCATAACTTGCTGATCAATAGGACCATTTTTGTAGCTGATAATATCTGTTGCACCATATTCTTTTGCAAGAGCAACACAGTTTGGCCTAGTTCCAACAGCCAAGATTCTTCCAGCACCCCTTAAAGCGGCACCTTTTACTGCCATAAGACCAACCGGTCCTATACCTATAACCAATACATCTTCCCCAAAAGTTACTTCAGCCAGCTCAGCACCATGGAATCCAGTAGGTACCATGTCACATAACATTGTAGCCTCAGCAGGATTTACACCTTCGGGTAATAATGCAAGGTTTGCATCAGCTTCATTTACATGAAACAACTCAGCAAATACACCATCTTTAAAGTTTGAAAACTTCCATCCGCCAAGACAACCGCCAGAATGCATAGCAAAGCCACGTTGTGCTTCTAAAGAACCCCAATCGGGTGTAATAGCAGGAACAATAACTTTATCTCCAACTTTAAAATCTTTAACAAGTTCTCCTACTTCTACAATTTCACCAACAGCTTCATGACCAAGAATCATGTCAGTACGTTCTCCTACTGCACCTTCATAAACAGTATGAATATCTGATGTACATGGAGCTATCGCTATTGGACGACAAATTGCATCAAGCGGTCCACATTTTGTTACTTCTTTTTCTACCCAACCGGTTTCACCGATTCTCTTCATTGCAAAGCCTCTCATAATAAGCCTCCGTAAAAATATAATTTTTAAACATGTTTGTTATTCTTTTAACAATGTATCAAAAATTCGACAAAATGTCAATAATATAAACTCTGTTTTTCGACTTTTTTTGTTGTATTTTAAATTTCAAGCTACTAGATAATACCAGGATGGGCTAAAAAAAGAAAAATGAAACAAACCCTTCTACCCATCTACTATATTTTTTATAGATTTCCCGATTTCGTTTAATTTTATGTTGGATAAAATCATCAAAATTCGTTGCTAAGCTTCGCTTGGCTTGTGCATATTTATCCCAATCAGTTTTATTGATCCTTAACCAGTCTCGGAAACGCAGCATTCTCTCTATTTCCGATGTATCTCTACTAAATACATGAAGTTTATATCTGTATCAGGCCCCTTGAACATTCGATGTTCAAACCATTCAGGCTCCCTAACCCTTAACCTGCAGCCGTCTGATCCTACTTGAACTAATGTTGAAATAGCCTCTTTCGACTATGTTGCAAATTTATTGCCTGATCTCCAATTGCTTTAAACTACTTTTTGATTTAAATGTTTTTGATCCTATCCTGTAATTAATTTTTCTAATACTTAGGACTTTCATAAAGTAAATTTTTCTGATATCCTCTAATTATGCCATCTTAGTCATATTCTTTTCTCCTGTACAACAATGTTTGACCTCATAATCATACAGGAAAATACTTATATGACGATATACAAGAGGTAAGTTAAAAAGTGCCAAAACAAAATCATAATTACAAATAACTTAAAAATAATAATTGAAAGGATGAATTAAGTGTATCTACCTAAAGTAATTATTTCAAAATACGAATACGTGATGCTGCCTGAAGAAGAAAGGGAAAAATACACAGAATGCGACCTGTGTGGCAATTATTTTATTATGGATATAGGTGGTATATATGAAGAAGATAACGAAATTAACGTTTGCGATGAATGCTTGATATTACCTCACCAATTGAATTGATTTTAGCGTAAGATTTCATTAGAAAGCTTGATTAGATATTGTCACATGCTTAATATGAAACCTCCCAATTACTAAGACCAGTAGATATAAAAATATACATACTAAATTTTGTTGCATAAAATGAAGGAATTTATTGAATGTTAACAAAAAAACAGTATCTCATAAAAACATGGTTTGACTCATCAGAATCAAACCATGGCTTACTGTTAATCTACTATAGTCTTCCCATAAATACGCTAACCGCATATTTTTCAGGTGATGCATATATTTCATTAACTTTCTTAATTACATGGATAAGCTGTCACGCCAAAACATTATTTATTTTTCTCTACCGGGATCCAAATTTCACAATAATAATCATCTGGGTTCTCAATTAGAGGGGTATACATTTCAATGTTATAGTTTCCTGCCAGCTTATATTCCTTACAATTTGGCAGCCACTCACTCCATATTCTTGTATTGACATCTTGCAATGATTTCGGTAAAGCACCTCTGCAAGGAAATACTACCCATGTTCCGGCAGGAATAACTCTAGTTTCATAGCCTTCAGGAATCTCATTCCATGGTAAATAGTTGTCTGCGATTAGATAGTCAAAGTTTTTTCCATCACTATCTATGCAAATTCCATACATTCCACAAACAGTTTTATCACCGCTTTGCAAATGTTCATCCCAAAACTTTGGAATTTCATCATAGGAAGTATCCGTGTTAAAACTTCTTACTTTACCCATAACAGTAAACTGTTCCTTTTCAATAATTTTATACTCCAGCATTGTACCGCCCTCCAATACTAATTTTATTTTGAGCGGTGCAAAAGACTTCAGATTTGCACCCTTTAATTTGGCAGTCGAAGGAGAAATACCGTGAAATTTGGTGAATGCACGGGCAAAACTGTCAGGAGAATCATAACCATACTTTACAGCAACATCAATTACCTTGGCATCTGATTTTGAAAGTTCTTCTGCTGCAAGGCTAAGCCTGCGGTTTCTAATATATTCTCCTATTGTGAAACCGCAAAGTACATTAAAAATTCTCTGGAAATGAAATGCCGAAACGCATGCTTTTTCAGCAATTTCTTGAATATTCAGTTCCTCTGTAAGATTCTCCTCAATATACTCAATTGCATTTTGAATTCCCTCTATCCACCCAATCACACTATTTAGCTCCTTTCCGCCTGTGATTTTATTGTATCATCCTTCGGAGAGCTGTACCCGACTTTTTATGCCATCCATTGCAAGTTTATCGTAAGTCAATTTAGCAATCTCTTTATCAATTGGTTTCGCCATTAGCATTATTTATTCTTTCTAATCTAAATAGCCAGCGAATATGCATAAGGCATAGGAAAAAGCTTTTGGTGCTTTTTTAATAATAGTCTGACGAGAATTACAAAGATGATTACATAACTCGCGGCAAAACTCATATTTAAAACAGTGAGAAATAATCCACTCATTTCTATTTCTCCTTATACTCATCAATCAACTTTTTTAATTCTTCAGCTTGTTTTTGGCTCAACTTCTTACCACCGATAAAAGCTGTTAAAAATTTAGGCAATGATCCTCCAAAGGTGTCTTCAACAAAGCATATACTTTGCCTGGAATAATACTCATCCTCCGTAATTAGAGATGTAACCGTCGCATTTTCATTTTTAAAAATCCCTTTTTCACATAACTTCTTCAGAACAGTATATGTTGTAGACTTTTTCCAGTTCATTTCTTTTTCACATAACTTGACAAGATCACCGGAACCAATCGGTTCATTCTGCCAGATCAGTTTTGCAAACTTCTCTTCACTTTCTGCAAGTTTACAATTCTTCATGCTAAACCTCCCCGGTCTATATAATATAGACTTAACACTTTAAGTCTATATTATATAGACCAATTTGTCAATGGCGAATTATAAATATGCCTTTAGATATTTTTAATGAAATAAATATTCCACAGGATTAATACTTATACAATATCATGTTTTACAGCAAAAACCCCTAATTGAGTTCTATCCTTTAGGTCAAGTTTTTTTAATATCCCGGAAATGGCATTTCTTACACTACCCTCGGTAAGATGAAGAATTTTTGCTATCTCATTTGTACTCTTGCCATCAACAATAAGCCTTATTATGCTTTTTTCTCTCTCAGACAAAAACACATTCAATCCTTTATTTTCAATTATTGATATTTTAGAAAGAGAATTTATCTTCTTCACAACATTGCTATATGTTTTCTTGTACATAATTCCCAAACCGGCTGCTACACCTTTAACACTCAGAATCAATTCCTCTTCCCCTATTTCTTTTAATAAATATCCATCGGCCCCATAGTTTAATGCAGTTTGTATTCTTTCATCATCGTCATATACCGTTAATATAATTACTTTTATGTCTTTGCACATAGTTTTTATTAGTCTGGTTCCTTCAAGCCCATCGCATATAGGCATCCCTATATCCATTAACACTACATGAGGCATGAATTTCTGACATAGTTTTAAAGCCTCTCTACCGTTTTCAGCACACCCAACCACCTTAATATCTTTATCCTGCTCAAGTATTTTTTTAATGCCTTCTCTTAATATTAATTGATCATCAGCTAACACAACTTTTATCATAAGGTGCTTTAGTCCTCCATTTCAGTTTTCTTTAAAGGTAATTCTACATGAATATTGAAGCCCTCTCCATCGCCCGAACCATATCGAATTTCTCCATTGAGCATTTCAATCCTTTGTCTCATACCCTGTAACCCAAATCCTTTTCCCATATTTTTTTCATCACATCCTATTCCATTATCAAAAATAAAAAGTTTTATATGGCTATCTGTAAATTTAATCATTATATTAACTGTCGTTGCTTTCCCATGTTTCACTGAGTTTGTTAGTGCTTCCTGGCAAACCCTATATATCACTTCTTTATATTCTGTGCCTATATCTTCGTCCAACTTATTTACTGAAATTTCCACCTTCATCCCCAAACACTCGAAATTGTTAACCAACCTTTCTAAAGCATCAAACAAATTATTTTGCTCCAGTTCCTCTGAAATCAAGCCAGAAAGTGAACGCCTTACTTCTTTTAAACCTTGCTTAGTAATTTTAAGGGCATTATTGAGTTTTTCTTCAGTTTCTCTAAAATCCGTTCTACATAATGATATACTTTCGCCTATCAGTTTTATTAGTATGGCAAGGGTCTGTCCAAGAGTATCATGAACGTCTCTGGCTAATCGGTTTCTTTCCTTTAAAACTGCAACTTCCTCTACTGTAGCAGCATATTCCTTTAATTTTTCATTGGCAATTTTGAGTTCCCTATATGCAATTTCAGTGATTTTATTTTTCGAATACATAATAAATGCTATTACAAGGCTAGCCATGCTAAAGAGAAAAAACAAAAGGGATGAATATACTATAATGAGCGTTATTTCACTTGTAGGGATAACACTAACAATTTTCCACGGAAGTTCTTCCAATTGATATACTCTACATTTACTTTTACGACCGAATATGTTTAGTGTAAAGCTTTTAGCATGGCTATTATCTATGCTGTTAAGCTTATCATCGGATATAATTTCTCCAAGATACTTTAAATGGGGAGTTGCAATTATTTTATTTTTATCATCCAAGATCATAAAATATCCATTTTCCCCTATTTTTTTATCTTCTACCAGCTCCGATAATTTAAACAATTCAATGTCCAATCCTACTACACCTATAGGAGTATTGTATTTGTCAGTTGTTTTCCGCAAGCAACTGATAACATCCTCGTTAGAAAACTCACTTTTATGGGATACCCAATTATATTGTGTTTTTCCTTCTAAAGTTTCCACGAACCAGCTTCTATCCGTTAAATTAGCACTAGAGTCAATAGAAAGAAAAGCAATAGCCTTTTTGTCCTTTGAAACATAGTAAATATTACTTATTCTATAATCAGGAACAATAATTGACTCAAACAATGATAATATCTCACTACGCAAAAACCTATCGTCTTCTCTGTATATTGGTAAATCTTTATTTTGAGATAAAATATTAATTATGTTTTCAGGGTATCTGAAAAAATCCTCTACAACTTCCAGTTGTTGATTCATACTTTGGTCTAAAATAGTTTCAAATCTATTATTGGTTGTTATGTGGGAAATAAAAAAGAAAACCACATTCAACAGAACAAATAACAACATTATCAAATTTCTAATTAATAAACTGTTATCGGCTTCTATAAATTTTCTCATTGCCCATTCCCCAATTAAATTACTTCTTTTATTTTTCTATATAGGCTTCTCTAAAATAGATTTCTGCCAAAGGTGTTTTTATATAATTTTTTACATAGGGTTGTACATAATAAGCGTCCTTTTCGTAAAACAAAGGAATTACAGTATAAGAATCCAGTAATGTTTTCTCTGCCTTATGCAAAATCTCCATTCTAAGACGATTATCAGCTATCTTCGTTGAGCTATTAACAAGATTATAATACTCTGACGGAAGTATCCCTTTAAAAGACTTTTCACTAGCTAAAAACCCAAGAAAGTTTATTGGATCTAGAAAATCTGCTATCCAGCTATTAATTAAAACGTCAAATTCTTGGTTGTCCTTTTTTTGGGCAAAAAGTACATCTTTAAACACTTCAATTTCTACATTAATTCCAAGGTTTTTTTCCCAAGATTCTTCTATATATTTAGCTCTGTCTGTGCTTCTCGTAAGTATAACTATGGTTGGGAATTTGCTCAAATCTTCATAACCAGCTTCCTTAAGCAGTTCTTTTGCTTTAATTATATTTTGCTCTGTGAACTCTTTGCTCAAATAATCTCCACCAACTAATCTAAAGTCACTACCCGGTTCTGCATCGGGTATACCATAGGGAACAAATCCAGTCGCTATCGGTTCATTCATTTTACCTTCTTCTACAATACGGTTTTTATTAATTGCAAGTTCCAATGCTTGTCTGACCCTTATATCATCAAATGGTTTATTTTTGGAATTAATGCATAAATAATAGGTTGTCAAGCAATCATCGGCAAGCACATTGTTCTCTTTTGAAGCAATTTCAGCGGCTATATCGATTTCAGGCGGAAATACATATCCGAAATCTATCTTTTTATTTTTATATCTTGTCCATATTTCTTCATCATCAATTCTTTCAATAAGGTATCTGATAGAATTAAGTTTTACCCTATCCTTATCCCAATAATATGGATTTTTTATTGTTTTAATCTGCTTATTCTCTTTCCACTCCTCTAAACAAAAAGGGCCATTACTTACCATCAAATATGGCTTTCTAAACCATGAATCCGGATCTTTTTCAACAATATCCTGTCTTACGGGATAATAGGTATGATAATTAAGTATTTCAAGAAAATATGGAGTAGGGTTTTCAAGGGTTACTTTTAGTGTATACTCATCTATTGCCTTAACACCCACATCGTCTTTTTGACATTCATTTTTATTATAAGCTTCACCATTCTTAAGAAAATACATCATAAATACTACAGCCGATTCTTTACTAGGGTCTAAAGCCCGTTTCCAAGCATATTCAAAATCATATGCAGTAACAGGTTTTCCGTCGCTCCAAAAAGCATTTTTCCTTAATTTAAATATATACTCCAACCCGTCTTCCGATACATCCCAACTTTCTGCTATTCCCGGTTCAATTAAACCGTCAAGATTCTTTCTTACGAGCCCCTCCCATAAGTTACAAGCTATGTATTGCTCATTCAACAACCTTAGAAAAGCAGGGTCTAGACTTATGACTCCATGTTGAACTGCTACCACTAAATTTTGATCTGTATTAACTTCTTGTCTGCACCCTGAAGTCAAAATTATGACAAATGTAATAAAAATCATTAGATTCTTTTTTAATGATGTAATGCTGATATTGTAGTTCTTCACCAGTTAACCCCCTAAAGTTTACCTTTTTTATTAATATAATACCATATATTAAAACAAATTCAATTTCTTATATATCATTCGTTTGTGCTGAACTGTTTCATTACTTTAATTACTTTTATAATGTTTATCTTCAAAATGTATTACAGATGTAATGATTTTAATGATAATTGACATATTGCCTATAATTGTAAATAGTATATACTATAATTGAATAGCTGCAGCGGATTTATAGTAGATAAAAAAATTTATTCAATATTATAATTTGATTATTTTATATGAGTTAGGTGGAGTTAACTTTTTTGGGGTAATCAGTACATTTGTTTTGATTTTTGTATTATCACCTTGGCGGAACGGAAATTAAGGCCTAAGGATTAGTGCAAAAATCGACTGAGGTTCCTGAATTGCGCAATTATATTAACCTAAATTCAGCATACGTATGCAAAAATGACAAAACAACTCTCAACTTCATGTTTTTATTCGAAAATATTTACTATGATAACACCCATTATATATTCTATTAGAACATGGTCATACACTACATACTAAAAGTGGTGAGACTTTACTGTTTTAGCAATTATACTATTGTGTATAACTAAGAGACGGAACCTCTTGGGTTATGAAGTTTTTAGGTTCGGTAATGTTTTTTGGGGGATAATAAATTTTATGCTTGTAATGAATAGAGGATTCCTTCTTGGCATGGATTATTAATCTAAATAGCCAAGAAGGGCATTTTTTTGCCAATACACCTTTTCTTTTTGATAAGATGCCTTTTTAACTTTCTTCGTTTTTAACAACAAGTTAATAAATTATCCCATTTAGAGCACAAAATCGTTTCTTTAGTATTATTTCTTCTATTCAATGCCTCACTGAAATCTATAATATGGAGGAGGGGCAATTGGTTTATTCATCATTAAACAAGACATTCAATGCCGATAGAGTTCACTATTTAGATAAAGAAAATGAACTTATTTTTGTTGCATATTCAGTAAGCTATATGAAAAGTACTAAAGCCCAATGAGTTTATATCATTGGGCTTTAAAGTCTATTAAGTGTTTATATCCGTTTACTAATCCATAATAACAATTCTATTTTCAACCTTTGTCCTTTTAACATCAATTATCCTCTGGTTTTCCGAGCCTCTGAATTTTAAAAGAAGATTTCTTTTATCTTCTTCATACCTTCCATCCACAAGTATGTCAGTTTCATTAATCAATGCTTCCCATCCGCTAAACTTTGATGAATTCTCCAGGATGTATTCATAAGTGTAACCGGTGTAAGTTACTATATTAAGGTTCAACTTTTTAGCTTCCTGAGCAAGTACAGCAAACGCTTCCGCCTGTTCGAAAGGCTCTCCTCCGCTAAATGTAATTCCATCCAGAATAGGATTCTTTCTTGCCTGCTCAAGTATTGAATTAACTGTTACCAATGTCCCTCCGTCAAAGGAATGGGTGTCGGGATTGTGGCAGCCAGGACAATTATGCTTGCAGCCTTGTGCGAAAACTACCATTCGAATTCCCGGCCCATCCACTATTGATTCTTTGATTATCCCTGCAATCCTTATATAAGTTTCCATTAAAATCACCATATTAACCTATCCAATAAATTATAACGACAAATCCAAATTAACCTATTTAAATACAGAAGGACATATGTTTTACCCTGTCGCGTTCCTCAGCCCTTTTTGCGTCATTAAACCTTTCAACGGTACCCACCAGATATCCGGTAATACGTCTTATCCTTTCAAACCTCACATCCCCTTCTTTTCTGCCGCAGGAAGGACATGTGTCACCTATAATTCCGGTAAATCCGCATATTGGGTCCCTGTCTACCGGGTGATTGATAGAGCCGTATCCTATTCCGGCTTCTTTCATGGTTCTAATAATTTTCTCAAAAGCCTCAAGGTTTTGCGTCGGGTCACCATCCACCTCAACATATGTGATGTGCCCAGCATTTGTCAGTTCATGATAAGGAGCTTCAATCTTTATTTTATCAAAGAAGCTTATTTCATAGTATACCGGAACATGGAAGCTGTTTGTATAATATTCCCTGTCGGTAATACCTTCAATTGAACCGAATATTTCTCTATCCATCTTAACAAATCTTCCGGACAAACCTTCAGCAGGAGTTGCAATCAAGGTGAAGTTCATATTGTATTTTTTACTGGCTTCATCCATACGTTTTCTCATATGTCCTATGATTTCCAAACCAAGCTTCTGAGATTCTTCAGACTCACCATGGTGTTTTCCTGTCAAAGCTTTTAAACACTCTGCCAATCCAATAAATCCTGCTGTAAGGGTTCCGTGCTTAAGCACTTCCCTAACTTCATCTTCCCATCCAAGCTTGTCGGAATCAATCCATATTCCCTGCCCCATCAGGAAAGGATAATTTTTAACCTTCTTCCGTGCTTGTATCTCAAACCTCTCCAGAAGCTGATCTATTACCAGATCTATTTTTTTATCCAGTTTTTCATAAAAGGTATTGATATCTCCATTACTCATTAATGCAATTCTCGGAAGATTTATTGTGGTAAAACTCAAATTTCCTCTTCCGTTTACTATTTCTCTGGAAGGATCATACACATTACCTATAACCCTTGTTCTGCAGCCCATGTAGGCTATCTCCGTTTCAGGACACCCAGGTTTGTAATATTTAAGGTTAAACGGCGCATCCAAGAACGAAAAGTTCGGGAACAGCCTTTTAGCACTTACTCTGCAGGCAAGCTTGAACATATCATAATTTGGATCGCCGGGATTGTAATTAACTCCTTCTTTAACCTTGAATATATGCACAGGGAATATAGGCGTTTCCCCATTACCCAGACCTGCTTCAGTCGCTAAAAGGATGTTTTTGATAACCATCCTGCCCTCGGGAGAGGTATCAGTACCATAGTTTATGGAACTGAAAGGCACCTGCGCTCCTGCTCTGCTGTGCATTGTATTCATATTGTGAATGAAAGCTTCCATAGCCTGATATGTGCTTCTGTCGGTTTCCTCCTGTGCCTTTTCAGCTGCAAAATTCTGAGCCCTTTGGATAATGGCATCATCGGATATATATTCCTTAAGATATTTCTTCTCCAACTCTAAATATTTTTCATTAGGCATCAATGTAGGATAAACATTATCCTCATCTGCAAGTTTTTTTGAAATAAGGTTAACCAGTGCTGCAGCATCTTCTATATTCGATAATAGTTCCAATGCTCTGACTAGGTTTTGCCTGTAGAGCTTTGAATAGGTTTTGGCAACCCCGGGAGCCATTCCATAATCGAAATTCGGTATACTTTGCCCTCCATGTTGATCGTTCTGATTTGACTGAATGGCTATGCATGCAAGGGCAGAATAACTTTGGATATCGTTTGGCTCTCTCAGATGGCCATGTCCTGTACTGAAACCATTTTCAAAAAGCTTAACCACATCAATTTGGCAGCATGTAGTAGTAAGAGTAAGAAAATCCAAATCATGTATATGAATATCTCCATCTTTATGAGCTTTTGCGTGTTCAGGCTTCAATATGAACATTTCGCAAAACTGTTTTGCTCCTTCGGAACCATATTTGAGCATGGTTCCCATTGCAGTATCACCATCAATGTTGGCATTTTCCCGCTTCAAATCATTATCCTTGGATTCTTTGAAAGTTAATTCTTCATATATCTTCATTAATCGGGTATCCATTTCTCTTACACGGGTACGCTCAGCGCGGTACAATATATATTCCTTGGCTGTTTTAGCATATCCCTCTTCAATCAAAACCCTCTCAACAATATCCTGAATTTCCTCAACACCCGGAACTTTTTTATTCGGATCTTTATGTAACTGTTCTACCACCTTCTCAGCAAGTGCCATAGCTGCTGAATAATCTTCTTCTCCTGCAGCTCTAGTTGCTTTAAATATAGCATTGGTTATTTTCTCAATATTGAAAGGTACTTCCCTTCCATCCCTCTTACGGATTTTTGTAATCATTTTTACTTTTGTACTCATTTAACTTCGCACCTTCTTTTAAATTGAGTTTTTATGTATTTCGCGATACAAAAACCTCTCGACAAACGTCAAGAGGCTCCCCAAAATAGAATACCTATTCTGTATCTATGTTCTCATACTATGTATCCTACACCCCTCTATAGCCCGTAGAGTTTATGGTGCAATATTACAGGCAGGTCTTCTGACTCTGGTTCAGCGACATCCCATTCCTTCCCAGAATTATCCAGTGGATCTAATATGAAATGTCTCCCCATCACAGCGGCGGGACCGTTCAGGATTTCCACCTGATTCCCTTTTAAGCTACCATTGACGGTAACCTGTAACAACAATATTTAGTTCATAATAATACTATCACACACTACATATTGTGTCAATAATTTTATTGTTCATACATTTATGAGGGAAATTCAAAAAAAGATGGTATCAGTTACACTAATTCAATATCAAATAACATATTTTAATCATCCTTAAAAGTGTTATTGCTCGTTACAAAATTATAACATGAAATTATATAAAAAAACTATGGTAAAATTGATAATTTGACACTCTGTCAGTTTTAAGTTATTCAATTGGCAAAATTAATTCAAATCTTGAATATTAATTTTATCCAACTGTTTTTTGCGACGGTATTTTTCCCGGCATACAAAATAAATAGCCAGTAAAATGATAGTAGGAATATTCGCAAATAACCACACAATAACCACCTGAACATATAAACTTACAGTTGCTTTACCTTCAGGAACCGGTAGACTTAGAGGATACAATAAACTGCTAAGAAACGCGATTATCGGTAACGCAAGTCCCGGCCATTTGCTTTCTGTTTTTGATAGAAATATTTGTAACAAAACCACACCCACAATAAAAACTAAACCACTCATAAATTACACCTTTCCTTGAATTTTTTTGTATTCGCTAATTAACACTTTTGCCGTATCAAAGTCTATCTTTTCATTTATAGCAAGCCTTTTAATTAAAGCAATATACGGCTCGCTTTCGAGATCGTCATTTACTTGGATTTTCTGAATAAGTCTGTCAAGCCTTAGTCTGACTGTTGGATAAGTTACTTTATATTGCCTTGCCATTTCTTTCAAAGAACCGGAAGCCAAAATAAACTTTTTAATAAAAGATACATCTTCATCATCAAGATTCATAATCCATTCCGGAATTACTTCTAACGCCATATTTTTCCTCCTTTAACATTATTAATTATAACATTTAATAATATTAAAGTCAATATTATAGTAAAACTTCAATAATTATCAAAAATTCACCTCAAATAATAACGCTTAGGACATTGTCCAGGCGCTTTATAGTAATTTAAGGCTGAAATTAATTCAAATTTTCTTAATTCCCATCATAAATATGAAATTATCGATAAATCTAAATAATTAACCGTATTAAATTATGGCTTATATCGCTCTTTAATACTTTGTACATATCCATCCTTTGTAACAATAATAAATGGACGCAAATCATACTGCTCAATATATTCTTTGAAGTCTTCAACGCTAACAGATTTATGGCTAAGATTTTTCCAATTTATAATATAGTACTTAGCATCTTCAGCTACTTGGAAAAACATAGGATGGCTATCCGGATTATATATATAAAACCCGTTTGGCATATCAATATCAGGATTTATATTGAGCTCCTTCAATCTTTCAGCATCCTCTAAAGTCAGCCACTCGATTGGATCTAAATTAAAAGAAGTTTTAGAGTTTTTATCTATTTGGAAGTTTGAAATAAACCCAATAAATTCGCTCTCAGGAGTTTTAATAAAATCCTCTATTGTTGCCGGAACTTCCTGAACAAGTGTATCCTCAGACACCTGCACTTGCCCTAAACCATTTTTTATATAATCCATAGCCACTTGCAAAGGATCTGAAAGGGATGGATTATGACCTTCATCACTTTGCTTTTGCAGCTCTTTATAATAATCTGCAATCTTAGTATCTGTATCCGGAACAACATAATATACTGTGCCATTCCCATCCATCCACCGCTCTACACACCAGATCCCTTGTTCTCCCTGAACAACCGGTTGGGATAAAAGCAGCTTATATGTTTCCCCAGTGAAAACCGGAAATTTTACTACCATATGATTTCCACCGTATGTTTCTCCCGGTAACTTTCCTCTAGTTTCGAGAAAATTGCGAAGCGCAGTTTCTTGTCTTGCCAATGTGGAAAGATCTGTTTCACCACTCCAAAGGGCACCTAAAAACTGTGGCGCAGATTTATCATAGGAAAAAACCAATATGGGTTTTCCCATGCTAGTCTCCTCCGTAATCCAACCGTCAACTTCATTCATGCCGCCTGCCAATACAATTTTACTCATATCTTCAGGCTTAAGACGATATTCCAGACTCCAAAGTTCTAATTTAGCTGAAGGTAGGAGTTCATCAAAGGATGCCATTTTCTCAAGTTTTGTAATTTTCTTGTCTATAATCTTAAAATAATTATGTTCAGTATTATAAGCTGCAATTGTCTCCTCAATAAATTTATTAGCATAATCCTCTATAGAAAGCTGTTCACCTCTAGGATTACTCATTAACCCTACACTGACTGCCACTACAGCAATAAGTGATAAAATAACAACCCAATACACCGGCTTTTTATAATTTAACACGTTTATAATCCTTTTTTTAACATTACCTTCACCGAAAGCAAGAGGACTTCCATTTAAAATATGACGCTCGGCAGCAAGAGACAATAATGAATTGGCATAGGATTTTTTTATTTCTTCATTCATTTCTCTCAAGACTCTTTCGTCGCAAGATAGTTCCATATCCATGCTCATTAACCTAAACGCAATCCAAACAAAAGGATTAAACCAATGAATAGTCAAGATTAAGAAAGCTAAAGCTTTGACAATATGATCTTTTCGATGAATATGGGTCTGTTCGTGCAGTAAGATGTATCTTCTTTCTTCAGCGTTAATACCAACCGGTAGATATATCTTAGGACGTAAAAACCCAAATACAAAAGGTGTTTTCAAATTTCTCGCTTCAAAGATATTCTTCTCTATTAATTGTGCGTTTTTAAGCTTCCTTTTTAAAAGCAAAATAGTTACAAGGCTATAAGCAAGCAATACCATTATGCCTAAAATCCATAGGTACGTGCCTATTTCCAAATAAGTCTTAATCGGTTTCACGTTTGCTCTAGCAGTTGGTGCGGAAAATGAACTGTTGGGCAGTAAACCGACTTCCTCTATTCCGCTATTAATGTTCGTGCTTTGCTGATATATAACATCATGGGTAATTGATACAGCTTTTGTATCCCGTGGAACAAGACTAAACATACTTTCAAAAGAGAATGGAATTATCAGTCGAAAAGCAACCACACCCCATAAAGCGTAAGAAAAAACTTTCGGAGCTTTTTTAAGCATCAACCTAAAAAGTATCACAAAAAGGATTACATAGCTTGCCATAAAGCTCATATTTAAAACTGAAATAAATATTTTACTCATCTCTACCCCCTGTAAAAGTTTTCAAAAATTAAATCTGTAGACTTTTCTTCACTTTCTGTAAGCTTATACCTTCATGATAACCTTCTTGGTCTATTTTATATAGACCTCATATTGTAAGTCTATACTTTATAGACTCATTTGTCAACAGCCATTTATAAAACACAGTAAATTTTAACTAACAATCAATAAATTTAGAAAATAACCGTAAATAAAAAAGTAAGGCTTATCGAAAAGGACAGTTAACGCAAAAATAATAAATTAACTTTGACACCAGGTACATGAAAGGAACTCCTTATAAAGAAAAAAGTCACCTTCAGGTGACAGCCTAATAAACAAAGTAACCGCTAAATACTTTTATTCATAATATCTACAGCTTTTATTTCACTCTCATGCGCTGATTTCAGCAAAGCCGAGATTCTCTCACGCACTTCCAAACTACTAATATCCTGACTGGTTTTGATTTTGAATGATTCCTGCCAAGCCTCATATACGTCTTTATAAATGGAGGCAAGCTCCGTCTCTTTCATTTTCTCAAAATACTTCCAAGCATAATATTTCAATGCCCCGAAGGTACCTAGAAAATATTCCATATTCCATGACAAATCCATGTTGAAGTTTTCTTCAAAATGACTAATCAAAGCTGGATATGCTTCTAACCCTTTTGCATTTTCACACCATTCATCCCCTGTCAAATGGGAAACTGCCAGTTTTTTAGTATCGTGCAAAATATTTTCTTGGGATTTATCACTCTTTCCTGTCACTGTTAACACCGACAAAATTGGAACCTCGCACTTTCCAAGCTTATCATAGGGCATTTGCTTACCGTCACAATCTGGACTTGTCCCTTCTGCGTGTCCTTCGTTTACTGCAAGTGTGCAAAAACTTTGCATTTCATCATCGTAACCGGTAATCAAGCCCCACTCCGGTATACCTATATCCCATGATACAGCAGGTATTCCATTATCTATGGACTTTTTAATATTAGCAATAGCCTCAAGCCGTCTTTTTTCCTCAATGTCTTCCTGACCCCAATAACGTCCTACATAATCACAAATCAAGCCGCCATTCTCCACCCACTCCTTTTGTTTATCAAATTCCCATATACTTGTGGCTGACGGACAAAGGTCGTTAGATACCCACATACGAAATGCAAAACCGCTAGTTGCTATAATATCCTCTGCATATTCCGGCCATGGACTGTTTTTCACAGCACAAGCCAATGATTTTGCAAAAGAAAACAAATAACCGGTGCTGTCGTAAATTCCGTCCCAAGTAACTTTAAGTTTCTTCATTAAACACCCTCCTTAATTTTTTCATTCTTCTCGTCTTATTGCCAAATCTAAAATCATGATGAACTTTATGTACATTTATAAATAGGAATATAAATTTTTTCAGAAAATACACGGCTTTGCTCAATATAGCTCTCAAATTCATGGCCACCCGTATACTTATAACCGCTTTGCAGCAACCAAACTTTTCTGATATATTGCCAAGTGCGGTGGATAGTGTTTACAAAATCTGCATGGGTTGAGACGGGAGTCTGAAACAAGGCATACAATCCCCCCGGTATTATAATTTCCTCTGTTCCTGAAACATCCCCTGTTGCATTCTCGGTACGTATGCCAATATAATAATCCAGCTTGTTTTCTGATTTGTTCCAAACGCTTACACCAAAGTCTTCACATACTTTTCCATTTGATAAACGTAAAGAAAGCTTTTTAGCATTATACTTATTCCAAAAATTAGGCGGATAATCTTCATCACTTTTATAGACGGTAAGAGAAAAGCTGTCAATAGTTATAATTTCGGGGGTTACAGAGAATGGTTCTGTCTCAAAAGACAAAGGTTCACATAGCTTCAAGCTGTTTTGAACTTGCTTGTATTCTGTAGGTAAAATGGAATATTCATCTTTAAAGGCACGAGTAAAATTTTCTTTTGAATTAAATCCATAAGCAAAGGCTATTTCCGAAATATATTCATCCCCTTTACAGATCCGCTTGGCAATTTCACTCAATCGCCTTTTTCGTATGTATTCCATTGGTGTCATACCCGATACTTCCTTGAAGACACGCAGAAAATAATATTTTGAATAACCGCAAGCCTTCGCACAAGCAGATAAGTCTATTTCATTTGTTAAGTTTTCCTCAATGTATTCAACAGCTTTAGCTATATGCTGTTTATAGTCCATAGGCAACCTCCCTAAAATAAATATACACCAATTGATATTTTAAGGATTGATAAAAATTGCTATATTAAATGACATTTGTTCAAAATTTATAGCCTTAATTAATTCTAATATGTATATTATAGTTTTTCATCAATCTATAGCAATAAAAACAACGAGCAATAGTTAGTACAACCTCCGTACTATGACTGACTATCTTAACCGTGAATTTCTCAGCTTCAAAAATACGTGTCTTATTGATGGTGATACCAGCTCCATTAAGCTGTGTGGATTTACACAAAAACTCTCCGGAACTTGATCTCACTCAATTTAATGTGTACTAGTATGCCGCAGCAGGTTAAGCGGTAATTCAACTCTATATTGCCATACAGGGTTAGCTCAATAGATACAACAAAGCATAAATCAAAGTTTAAAAGGAACATAATTGGCAAAAGTCTGTATAAAAAACATAATAGGATTTTATTGATTATGTATCATTTAAATTATTCGTAGAACTTATCACAAGATAAAATTCTTCTAACTGTGTTACTGCTATATAATACCTGCATTTCCCTATAAAGAGGGATATTATTGCTCTTCATATGAAATTACCGGTAAAACTTCATTCTTAAGTATATCAAAAAATTCATC
>Ga0134092_1000736_pt1 | contig 31631 bp, 32 predicted proteins | sample 3_6taG_FD_94454 | JGI IMG/M metagenome (GOLD analysis project Ga0134092, IMG submission 94454) | Switchgrass degrading microbial communities from high solid loading bioreactors in New Hampshire, USA - 3_6_20_6_A3 metaG | ecosystem: Engineered > Bioreactor > Semi-continuous > Anaerobic >... | reverse complement strand
GCCATGCTGTCCTTCATGCTCCGGGGGCTGGACAAGCCCGTGGTGCTCACGGGGAGCCAGCTTCCCATGCACCATCCGCTCACCGACGCCAAAACCAACCTCATTTCCGCCATTATGACCGCCGAGACCGGCATTCCCGGGGTTTATGTGGTGTTCAACCGCAAGATCATCAACGGCGCCCGGGCGGTGAAGGTGCGCTCCACGGGGTTTGACGCCTTCGAGAGCATCAACGCGCCCCTTTCCGGCTCCATCAGCACCGGCGGCGTCATTTTGAACAGCCCCCAGCCCGTCACCGGCGTCAAAAGCCTGGAGAACGACCTCGTCAGCGACGTGTTTCTGCTCAAGGCCATCCCCGGCACGCGGCCGGAACTGTTTGACGCGCTCCTCGCCATGCAGTACAAGGGCGTGGTGGTGGAGGCCTTCGGCGTGGGCGGGCTGCACTATCTGCGGCGGAACCTCGCCGAAAAGCTGAACATGCTGGCCGAGCACGGCATCCCCGTGGTGGTCACCAGCCAGTGCCTGTATGACTTTGCGGACCTTTCCATCTACGAAGTGGGGCGCAGGTTCTCCCGCGAGGGCGTCATCAACGGATGGGACATGACGGGCGAAGCGGCGGTCACCAAGCTCATGTGGGCGCTGGCGCGCACCAAGTCCATCGACGAGCTGCACCGTCTCATGCTGAACCCGCTCTGCGGCGAGATCAGCGTCCCCTTGCGTTAGTTCCGCACGCAAAAAGCCGCGGGGCGGCCGAAACCGGCTGCCCCGCAGTTTCGTCCAGGCCGCAGGTCAGGCCATGTTCAGGCTTTCGAGATACAGCTGGCGGATTTCCTCCACGGTGAACTTGTGGGGATTCTCCCGCGCCAGGATGCCGGGCACGCTGATCTCCATGATTTTCTCCACGTCTTCCATCGTGTAGGTGTTGCTGTCGTAAAGCAGCGCGCCGATATAGCCTTTCAGGTCGTCGGGCGCGGACAGGCCGAGGATGCGCAGCACTTCGTCGATCTTGTCCTTCGCTTCGGCATAGCACATCTTCACAAACGCCGCCATGGGCAGGCCCACCGCCAGCCCGTGGTGCACGCCGTACAGCGCGGTCAGCGGATAGCTGGCCACGTGCAGGCCGATGGTGCGCTCCTGGGCGATGACGATGCCGGCGAGCATGGCGTTCATGAGGAGCGTCTCCCTTGTGGCAAAGTCCAGAGATTCCCCGAGCAGCGCGTCACGGCAGGCGGCGAAGTTGCGGAACACCTCTTTTGCGAACATCGCGCCCATGGGGGAGCAGGACGGCTTGAGGAACCCTTCCAGCGCGTGGGCGAAGGCGTCCACGGCGGTGTGGCGCGCCAGCTGCATGGGAAGCCGCTCGGTATAGGTGGCGTCCAGAAACGCCAGTTTTGCGTGCAGCTTCGGCGTGCCGAAGCTCTTCTTGTTGGTGCCGCCGTCCACGGTGAGCACGCTGTTGTAGGACATTTCGGAGCCCGTTCCGGCGGTGGTGGGGATGAGCACCAGCGGCAGCGGGCGGTTGGGGTAGACGTTCTTGAACAGCTCCGCGGCGGGATAGTCGTTCACCGCCAGCACGGATGCGGCCTTGGCGCAGTCCATGGGGGAACCGCCGCCCACGCCGATGACGAGGTCGCAGCCGCTTTTGCGGGCGAAGTCGCCCAGATCGTCCACCATCTTCAGGCTGGGGTTGTTCTCGCACCGGTCGTATACGGCGTATTCCATCCCCTCTTTTTCAAGGGCGGCGATGACGTCCTGCCTTGAGCCGTTTTTCGCCGAAGAGGGCGCGGTGACGATCAGAGCCTTTTTGCCCAGCGCCGCCAGCAGGGCGGAATGCTCCCTGACGCAGCCCTTGCCGTAAACCACCTTGACGGGGCAGTAAAACACGTTGGCCATGGCTTTCCCCTTTCATGCATATTCCCTGCGGACAGGTTTAATAAATATACATGATTATATCACGGTGTGTTCGGCTTGAACACCGCACCCCCGCAGATTTTTTTCCCTTGCCCTTTGCTCTGCGGAAAGCAGGGCGTACTCCCTGTGGGCGGCCTCCATCTCGTAAATCGCGTAGTCCACGGCGGCGTCGTCCTTCGCCTGGGCGAAGGCCATCAGCGCCGCCCGGTAGCGCTTCAGCGCCTTCTGTGCCTCGCTGTTCTGCCCCGGCGGCTGTTCCTGCTTTTTGAATATGCGCATGGCTTTCTCACCTCGCGGCGATTATTCCCCTTGCGCCGCAAGCGCAAACTTGATTTTCCCGCCCGCGGTATATTATGATGTACACAGTTTACAGGAGGTTGCCCATGACAAACCCTTTTGACAGAACCTTTGCGTTCATCTTTGATCTAGACGGCGTGCTGGTGGACAGCATGGAGAACTACTACCTGTCCTTCCGGCACGTGTTCTGGGAGCGCTTCGGGTTTGAGCTGGAGCGGGAGTACTACCTTGCCATGTCCGGCATGTCCGAACTGGGGCAGGTGGACGCGATCTGCGAGCGCTTCGGCCTCGACGCGGACCGAAACGACCTGCTGCACGCCATCCACGAGTACTACCTGAGCATCATGCACAACGGCAGGCCCATCCTCTGCAACGTGCAGCTGTTGAAGCTTTTGAAGGCGAACGGCTTCCCCGTGGCCATCGCCAGCGGCAGCAAGATGGACGTGATTGCCGCCTGCATGAAGGCCTGCCGCATCGAGGAGGGCGAGGTGGACGCCATCGTGCCCGTGGACGAGGTCACCCGCTGCAAGCCAGACCCCGAAACCTTCCTGCTGGCGGCGCAAAAGCTGGGCTATGCGCCTGAGGACTGCGTGGTCATCGAGGATTCCGACGTGGGCGAAAAGGCCGCAAAGGCCGCCGGCATGCGCCTTCTGCGCTTTTTCGACACGAGAAAATAGCCCCGTTTTCGGGGCTTTTCCCTTATGCCCCCTGTGAAACCAGCGCAAAAAATCAAAATGGGGCTTGGCAAACCACCACCTGCGTGCTATAATCTCTTTTGTCGCGCGGGAGTAGCTCATTTGGTAGAGCGCCGCCTTGCCAAGGCGGAGGTAGCGGGTTCGAACCCCGTCTTCCGCTCCAGACGCGGGCGATTAGCTCAGTTGGTAGAGCACCTGACTCTTAATCAGGGTGTCCCGGGTTCGAGTCCCTGATCGCCCACCATGTACCCCAGACCGTTTCGGTTTGGGGTTTTCCTTTTCCGCCGGACGCATCATTTCCGAGACGCATAATTTCCGATAAGAATGCATTTTCCCACTTTTCAAACCGCAGCGCGTGTGCTATAATTCTTTTCGTCGCGCGGGAGTAGCTCATTTGGTAGAGCGCCGCCTTGCCAAGGCGGAGGTAGCGGGTTCGAACCCCGTCTTCCGCTCCAGATGCGGGCGATTAGCTCAGTTGGTAGAGCACCTGACTCTTAATCAGGGTGTCCCGGGTTCGAGTCCCTGATCGCCCACCATGTACCCCAAACCGGTTCGGTTTGGGGTTTCTTTATAATGCCTGACTTTGCATGCCGCAAAGCGCACAGCGGCCCTCCGGACGGTTCTTGTGAATCCTTTCCCCTATCCATTCCCCTTGCCACCCGTCCATCGATTTGAAAACTTCTCAGACACAACTGCGCACCGAGTTGTTTTCAGATATATATTGCAAAATGATACTCTAATTATTTACAATCAAATTGACAATTGAGTGTCAATTCTTGTATTTTTTGCTTTGACAGCATTTCTTCCCCCGCTTCCCCTCAAGCGACACGCTTGTTGAAAAAAAACGATTGGAAGGTCAATTGTGCAATGAGGGTTATCAAATCGATCTCCCTGGTTCTCTGCTGCATTCTGCTGCTCACTGCATGCAGCACTGCCACGAACCAGGACAACCAGCCCGAAGCGCAGGTAACGCCCGCGCCGACCGAAGCTGCTGCCACGCCCGCGCCGCAGGAGCCGGAGTCCACGCCGGAAGCCACGCCTGAGCCTGAAGAGGAACGGGTCATCGAGTATCCCGGCCACGAATGGCTGCTGGATCATTTCGCCTACTGGGACCAGATTGCCGAGGACTACGCGCCGGAAATCCGCACGCTGCCCAACGGCATCAAAGTCCAGCGCACTCCCACCGAGTATGACATTTACGGCTGGATGCGCCAGAGCAATACGATATCCTACAACACGTACTGGCTGGATGCGGACCACCGCGGCTGCGGCGCCTGCCACGACAGCTTGGACGAGCTGATCAAGAACTCCAAGTACGCGCATCCGGCGTTCTGGAACGAGGCGCTGGGCGTGTACACCACCGTGCAGCAGTGCCTGATCTGCCACACCTACGCGCCGGGCTACATCGCCAAGAACTATGACTTCGGCACGCTGATCCACGGCATCCACTACAGGACCGGCTCCGGTTTCAACGGCAACTGCATGCAGTGCCACAACATGACCGCGGACGGCCAGGGCATCCAGCTGTGGGACATTGTCAAGTACGACAAGCTCCTCGGCATCGTGGAAGTGGAAAACGTCCAGGGCGAGTTCTCCTTCACCCAGGACAAGGTCCAGACCATGGACGAGGTCTTCTCCTATGACTGGATGCACTCCTACTACGACAACATGCGCCACGCCATGGGCGTCAACGGCGCCAACATCACCCCGCCCCAGGAGATGTTCGACGAGTGGGAGATCACCGTGGACGGCAAGGTGAAGAACCCCTACACCATCAAGCTGCCCGAACTGATCAAGGAAGCCGAGGCCGCGGGCGCGGTGGTGACGAAGGTCTCCAAGATGGTCTGCGACTGGGTGGCCATCGGCGGCGGCGGCATCACCAACGTGGAGATCACCGGCATTCCGCTGACCTGGCTCATTGAGCGGGCCGGCGGCGCGCTGGACGGCGTCACCGGCGTGACCTTCACCCGCGTGGACGAAGGCAGCTTCCGCTGCGCCGCGAAGGACCGCTGGGACCGCGTGTTCCTCGTCTACAAGATCGGCGGCGAATACCTGGACGGCGGCCGCGGCTTCCCGGTCATGAACTGGTACGAGGGCGTGGACGCCCAGTCCAACGTCAAGCAGATCGTCGGCTATCACGTCACCGACGAGGACATTGACTACGACTCCCGCATCCCCTGCGGCTGGATCGACCAGAACGGCGATTACCAGAACAAGCCCAACGCCACCATCCTCGGCGTGCCGGACGGCATGATCATCAAGACCGGCGAACCCTTCACCTTTGAAGGCTACGCGGACGCCTTCGACGAGAAGATCGTGTCCATCGAGTTCTCCATGGACCTTGGCAAGACCTGGACCAAGTACGAGCTGGGCGACACCGACGTGCTCAAGTGGGTGTACTGGTACTGGACTTTCACGCCCGAGACCGACGGCTCCTACGTCCTGACCGTGCGGGCGACTTCTGAAAGCGGCCTTGTCAACAAGATCCATCACAGGGTGATGGTGACCGCAAAGAGCGATTGGGAGGGCTGATCCATCATGAAAAAGACCACTGGCATCAAACTGCTTTCCGGCGTGACCGGCGCCGCCGCGCTTCTGAGCGGGTGCGCGTCCTCCACGCCCCAGGCCGCCGTTCCGGAGAACAGCGCGCCTTCCGCCGTCGTTTCCCAGGCGGAAGAGGCCAAGGCGGCGAACGCCGTCGACTTCAGCGTCGAAGCCCGCCGGCAGGAAACGTTCGAAAAGATCGCCAACGTGCAGGGCGAGTTCGCCTTCGACCAGAACGTCAACTCCCCTTCGGACGAGATCTTCAACCTGTTCGGCACCGCCGCCACCTACATGTGCGCCAAGCCGGGCTTTGCCTTTGACGAGGTGGACCGCGAGGAGTACTACGTCAACATCGGCGGCAAGGTGAAAAAGTATTATACCATCAGCATGTCCGAAATCGAGAAGCGGCGCGCCTCCGAGCGCAACATGGTGTGCTCCTGCGCCACCAGCGGCACCGTGGCCCAGGCTGCGGTGAAGGGCGTCAGCGTGGCGGACATTCTGGAGCTGGCGGAGCTTGAGGAAGGGGTCAACACCATCACCTTCAAGGACGACCAGGGCTACGGGCTGCCGCTGCCCCTGTCCTACGTGCTGGAGCGGGACGCCCTGCTGGTCTACCAGATCAACGGCCAGGACCTGCCCGCTTCCCAGGGTGCGCCGCTGCAGGTGTGGATGCCCGGCACCGTGGCGAAGTACTTCACCCGCCGCGTGGCAGAGATCGAGCTCTCCCGCGAGGAGGAACTGCCCGAAGTGCAGGGCCTGGACGAGGCGCACCGCGCGAAGGTGGGCATCGTCAACCGCTTTGAAAGCACCTTCAAGGTGGGCGACCAGATCCGGTTCGAGGGCTATGCGGACGACTGCGGCGTCCAGATTGCCGCTGTGGAGTTCTCCATGGACGGCGGCGAAACCTGGACCGCGTGCGACACCTCCTCCGCCACGGCGGACAGGTGGGTGTACTGGTACTTCAGCTACACCACCGAGCGCGCCGGCACCTTCAAGCTGGACGTGCGCGCCCGCACGGCGGACGGGAAGGTCTCTCCTCTGTACTCCAGCATCGTGTTCACGGTAGTGGACGGGAATGAACTGTAAACCGCCCCTTGTGCGGCCTGCCCCCTTTCGGGGGCAGGTTTTTTCTTGCCGAAAACGCGCAACACGCCCGCGAATGGCAACTTCCGGTTTTTCCCTCTCAACCCGCGGTTGCTTTCCGTGCATCCGCCATCTGTAACGGAAGTATAGAGGTGGTCTCGTGTGCGAGAGTTTCCCAGCATGCCTGGTTGCTTTCCGTGCATCCGCCACATAAAAAAAGGCCGCAAAGCCTGTTCTGCTTTGCGGCCTTTGGTTTTGCTTTAGTTTTTGCCGTTCAGGTAGCCGTTCAGCCTGTTCAGCACGTCCGCCTCGTCCAGTCCGTGGACGGCGCAGGCTTCGCGGATGGTTTCCATACGGGAAATGGGGCAGCCCAGGCAGTGCATGCCGCACGCGCCCAGCACAGCGGCAAGGCCTTCATCCATTTTAAGGGCCTCCTCGATGCGCGTCTCCGGCCGGATGCGGTCCTCCTGCCCTTCCTTTTTGCCGAAGAAGAGCCCGATGTCGTCCTCCACGGTGCCGATGCCGGCGATGTGGAAATTCTCCACAAGCACCTTGGCGACGTTGGGCGAAAGGAACGCCGGCAGCGTGGGCCCGAGGTGGATGTTCTTCACGCCGAGGTACAGAAGCGCCAGCAGCACGATGACCGCCTTCTGCTCGTACCACGCGATGTTGTACGCGATGGGAAGGTCGTTGATGCTGTCCACGCCGAAGACTTCCTTCAGCTTCAGGGCGATGACCGCCAGCGAGTAGGAGTCGTTGCACTGGCCGGCGTCCAGCACCCGGGGGATGCCGTTGATATCGCCCAGGTTGAGCTTGTTGTAGCGGTATTTGGCACAGCCGGCGGTCAGGATGACCGCGTACTTCGGCAGGGCCTTGGCGAAGTCGGTGTAATAGCTTCTGGACTTCATCCTGCCGTCGCAGCCCGCCATGACCACGAACTTCCTGATGTCACCGGCCTTTACCGCGTCCACGATTCTGTCCGCCAGCTGCATCACCTGGTTGTGAGCAAAGCCGCCGACGATGGTGCCCCTTTCGATTTCCTTCGGGGGCGGGCAGCGCTTCGCGTGCTCGATGATTTCCGAGAAGTCCTTTTCCTCCCCGATTTCGCCGGGAATGTGCTTGCAGCCGGGGTATCCCGCCGCGCCGGTGGTGTACAGGCGGTCTTTGTAACTTTCCTTCGGGGGAACGATGCAGTTGGTGGTCATCAGGATGGGGCCGTTGAAGCTCTCGAACTCCTCCTTCTGTTTCCACCAGGCGTTGCCGTAGTTGCCCACGAAATGGGGGTACTTCTTGAAGGCGGGGTAATAGTTGGCGGGCAGCATCTCGGAGTGGGTGTACACGTCCACGCCGGTGCCCTCGGTCTGCCGGAGCAGCATTTCCATGTCCCGAAGGTCGTGGCCGGAAATCAGGATGCCGGGGTTGCCGCGCACGCCGATGTTGACCACCGTCATTTCCGGGTTGCCGTAGGCTTCGGTGTTCGCCCTGTCTAAAAGCGCCATGCCGTTGACGCCGTACCTGCCGGTCTCCAGCGTCAGCTCCACCAGCTCCTGCATGCCCAGGGAATCGTCCAGCGTTTTCGCCAGTGCCCGCTGGATGAACGCGTCCAGCTCCGGGTCTTCCTTCAGCAGGGCGTTGGCATGCTTGGTGTACGCCGAAAGGCCCTTCAATCCGTAGGTGATGAGCTCGCGCAGGCTGCGGATGTCCTCATCCTTTGTGGAAAGCACGCCCACCTCGGCGGCCTTTTGGGGGTAGTCTTCTGTGCGGAAGGACTCCCACAGCGCCGCCGCGGGCAGTTTTTCGGGTTCCTGCACGCGGTTCAGAAGCTCTTTCTTGACCTTCAGCGTCTCCATCACGCGGTTTTGGATCGCCGCCCCGTCAAAATTGGCGTTGGTGATGGTGGTGAACAGGTTCTGGGTGACCATGTGGTTGATTTCCGGGCGGATTTCCTCGCCCTGCTCGCGAAGCAGCGTGGTCACCGCACTCAGCCCCTTGGTCACGTAAATCAGCAGATCCTGCATGGCGGCGACTTCCGGGGTTTTTCCGCACACGCCAGACTGGGTGCAGCCGGTGCAGCCCGCCGCCTCCTGGCATTGATAGCAAAACATCCTGTTTTCCATGTTCCGCTCCTTTCAGACGTTCCTGCAAATCTTTCAGGAACATCATAGCAGGGGCGGGGGAAAAACTACGTAACATTCATTACGGATTACAGAAGTTCCTGTAAGCCCTCCGCGTCCTCGATGGCGATGCTTCTGCCGGAGATGCGGATCAGCCCATCCTGCTGCATTTTCATCAGCTCCCGGGAGAGCGACGGCCGCGCCACGTTCAGATAGTCCGCCATCTCCTCGCGGTTCATGCCGAGGCGGACGGTGCCGTCCGGCGCGGCATTCTGCGCCAGCACCCGCGCGATTTTCTGCCGGAGCGTTGAGCCGGAGATGATTTGCAGCTTCTGGTTCAAATAGTACGCCTTTTGGGACAGGATGGACAGCATGTTAGAGATGAGCTTCGTGTGGAAGGCGCAGTGCTTCTCGCAGTTTTGATAGAGGAACCACTTGGGCATCTGCAGCACCTTCGCGGGGGTTGCCGCCTGGGCGTAATTGTCGTAGGTCATATTGTCCAGAAACAGGAAGACCTCCCCGAACAGTTCCCCGGGCTCGGTAAAGGTGGCGAGGATGGTGCGCCTGCCGGAGGCGGAGTCGCAGCACACCGCCACGGAGCCCTCCAGTAGAACGTACAACTTGGACGGGACATCCTGCTGGAAGAAGATGATCTGGTCCTTTTCGTAACGGACGATCTCCGCCCCGCTGCACATCAGGCAGCTTTTGATTTCCCCCTCCGACATCCCCGCAAACAGCGGGCATTTGTTCAACCCTTCCAGCATTGTTTACCTCGTGACCATTTATATAGCTCTGCCATATTTTTAGATTATAATGGAACCGGGCGGCACAGACAAGGGAGGGCGCCCTGCCCCACGCCCAAAGAAATCGAGTCTGCCTTCATCGCGACGGCAGACGCTTTTACCGTCGCCGTGTTCGTGGACGGCGTAGGCCACGCCGTCAATCTCGCGCGCGCCGGTGACGGAAACGCCGTTTTCAAAGTACATTTAGCTGCCGGAATTGATCCGCGCCCAGCCCTGCATCGCCTCTTAGGAGATCATCGCCTGCGCGAAGCGGCGCAGCACAGCGCAAAGTTCCGCTCAGGTGACCTTGGCCTCTGGGTCATGCTGCCGTCCTTCCCGAGGAGGATGCCCGCCATCTGCAGCCCGACGGCCACCTTGGCATCTTCGGATTGCCTGTCAGCGTCGGCGAAGGCCGCTTCCTCATGCACCTTCGGCAGAGCGAAGCCGATGGCGCCGCATAGTTTGGCTGCACCACGGCCAGCTTCTCGCGATACACCACGCCGGTGGGCGAGAACTTGCCCTCGCCGGTGGCGGGCGCGATGCCGTTCTCCGCCGCCCATTCGACGTAGCGTGCAAGGCGCGGTGTCCTTGACGTCCGCAAAGCTATTCTTTTGATAACCGCTCACATCCGCTTCCGCATGCCTGCCCTGCGCCATGACCACCGTCGCCCGCGCAACGGCGGCGCCGGGCGCGAAGGCGGACTCGGGCCTGCCGCCGATGAGCTTTCGGGCAAGGGCGAACTCGATGTCGTCCTTCGCTCAGTGGTCCTGAATGCCGCATAGCCGGTGGGGACGGAGCTGTATCCCGCGCCGGAGGCGGTGAAAAGGCAGGTGACGAAGCGCAGCACCTGCGCCTCGTTGTCATACACCGAGTGCAGCAGCCAGTGCACCTTGCTGTCCATGCTCACCGCCTGCACGCTGCCGGCCTTCTGTCCCGCGGCGAGGACGCAGGGAATGGCGATGGTGTCCTTGCCCTTGACCAGGTCCTGCACTCGTTCGCCGCTGCCGTAAGTCGCCTGAAGACCGAAGGCGGGGCGGTCGTCCAGGGCTTTTTTCGCGGCGCCATTCCGTTTGAGAACGGGAGTGGCGATGATGCTCACGTCTCCCCCCGCCTGCTGCCCGATTTCCCGCATGGCGGCCTGGCCATTACGATACGGATGTTGGGATTTTCCACCACCAGAACGAGGCTCCCGACACCCTTGTCGACCATGGCTTTCTGCGCGCTCCCGGACAGGTGGAAGGTGACCTTGCCGCTCGTCTGCCTGCCGGCTGCGTCCACCCGGAGCACCACCGCCACGCCGCTGTTCTCCCCGCCTTCCTCCCCCGCTCTGGAAAGCGCCCTTGAGACGGCGTTTTCAATGGCTTTGGCGTTGACCCTCACCGAGACGTTGCCGTTTCTGTCCATCGAGCCGGAGAGTTTGGCTTCTGCCCGCACGGGTGTGCCGGGTTTTTCGAAAACCTCTTCCTCAGTGGCTGGGCTGGCGCTGGCGCGGGGCCGGGGATGGCGCTCCCCTGCCGGTGCCGCTGCTCCTGACGGTGACGGCGCAGGAACCCGTTGAAGCCGCCGTCTTTCGTGGTGGCGGTGACGGTGGCCGTTCCGTTTGACACCGCCGTCACGCTGCAATCCGCGTCCACGGCAGCGACGGAGGGGTTGCTGCTCGTCCAGATGACGCCCGTTTCCGTCGCGTTGGCGGGGGCGACGGCAGCGGTCAGCTTCGCGGTGCCGGGCGAGGCGTTGCTGTACAGCGTCATGTCCCCGGGCGAGGCGGTCACCCCCGTCACCGGCACTTGGCCGGCGATGCGGAACCGAAGCTGGTTGACGGATATGGCATGGGTAATGGTAACCGTTTTATGTTCAGGCGTCAGCGGGGTGTCGGGGTCTTACGACGAGACGGTTGCCCGCAAAGCCATCAAAGGCTACGGGGAGCACGCCCTTCTCGCCGCTGCCGCCGTCGGCGTAAACCACCGTATCCAGCGCCACGGAGAACACCGTGCACAGCGCCAGGATCAAGCTGACAACTCTTTTCTTCATGCTGCATACGTTCCTTTCCCTGGAAACTGCCAGGTTCACCCGCAGAAACGGCATAGGTTCCCAGATAAGGAAACGTTCCTTCCCGCTCCGGCCAGGAGGCAAAGCTTAAGCGGTGATCCGATGGCGCCGCAGGCCTTTGCCCTGCCTTGCCGGCGCGCAATCCGCCCTGCGTTCGGCCCTGCCTTCAGCCCGTTTTTTTCCTGCCTTTCGGCAATGTGCTCGCATTTTCGAAAGCCCAGGATACCCGCGATCAGGCAGTTGGGGAACGCGCGGATTTCGCGGTTGAGCATCGACACGCTTTCATTGTACTGCGCGTGACTGGCGCGCAGCATGGTTTGAAAGGCCTGAACCGACTTCCGGGCTTTGCAGAACGCCGGGTCCTCCCCGATTTCGGGATGGCGCTTTGCGATGCCCGCGACCCCGTCCAGCGCTTCCGCGATGATGCCTTCCTGCCGCTGCACTTCCTCTGGCGAGGACAAGGCCGTAATCACGCACCTGCGCGCATGGACACAGGCCATCAGCCTGCCGCTCTCCTTCGGGGCATGGGCTTTTATGGCTTGGAGTAGGGCGTCCAAAGCGCCATGCAGGCCGGACAGCTTCACCCCGATGCGGCTGATGCAGATGCCGATGTTTTCCTCCAGAACCTTAAGCCTTCGCTGCGTGCAGACGACCCACCAGGCCATGGCCGTGGACACGATGGCCATCGCGGCCATGGCAATAAGCTCCGTCATGCGTTTGCTCCTTCCGCAAAGGGCTTTTTGGCCCCTTTTATCCCGAATCCCGAAACGTCGGTCACAGAAAACATGGAAATACTGCCAGATTGCAATGTAACAGAGATTGACGCCTTGGGCGCAGGTTCCGCACAGAACGCGCATTTTTCGGCACGAATTCTTCCAGAAGCGGACGTTATGTGCTAAACTGAAGGTAATCCAATGCATTCAGGCAATCACGGAAAGGGTTATGCTGCACATCGAGATCTGTGACGACCATGCCGGCGAACTGGACGGCATTGCGCAACTTGTCGAGGAATACCAGGCGGAACGGAACCTTCCCTGCGCGCACTTCGACTTCTCCAGCGGGTTTGAACTGGTTTCCGCCCTGGAGAAGGGCAGGCGGTTCGACGTGTACTGCCTGGACATTCTGATGCCCGGCGTTTCGGGCATCGACGCGGCCAGGGAAATCCGCAGCTTCGACAGGACCGCGCCCATCCTCTTTTTCACGTCCTCGCCTGAGTACGCGCTGGAAAGCTACGGCGTGAAGGCCGCCAGCTACGTGCTCAAGCCCATCTCCAGGGAAAAGCTGTTCTCCGCCCTGGATGACGCGCTGGAGCGCATCGGCCTGCAGGAGCGTGAGGACGCCATCGTCGTCAAGAGCACCGAGGGGCTGCAGCGCATCCTTCTCCGTAATCTGTCTTATGTGGAAGCCATGGGCCGGCACGTGTTGTATCACCTGTTTTCCGGCAGGACCATTGCCTGTGCGGAGCCCTTCTCCGCCGTTTGCGGCAGGCTGCTGCCGTACGGCTGCTTTGTAAAGCCCCACCGGTCGTATCTCGTGAACATGCAGCATGTGGAAGCCATTGACCAGCGTCAGCTGACGCTGCAAAACCGCGCCGTCATTCCCGTCGCCCAGGGAAAGGCGCGGGAGGTCCGGCAGCGGTATCTGGACTTTCAGATGGGCGGTGAATAGACCATGTTCGCCACCGTCTCCGCATATGCCCGCTACTATGCCGCCTTGCTGTTCGGCCTGGCGCTGGCCGCGGAGTTTTCGGGCCTGGAGCGCAACAGGCGGAACCGCCTTGCCCTTTTCGGGTTTTCCCTGCTCCTTTTTGCGGTGCAGCTTGCCTGCAACGCTGTATGGGGCATGGTCGATACCTTTAAACTCTATCCGCTGATCACCCATCTGCCCGTGGCGTGCTGGCTTGCCCTGTGGGGGAAGCGCTCCTGGCTGACGGCGCTGAGCAGCATGTTTTTGTCCTACCTGTGCTGCCAGCCGCCGCGCTGGATCGGCGCAGTGGCGGGGGAACTGTCAGGCAGCGCCGCCATAGACCACATCGGCTATATCGTGACGGCGGCGCTGCTGTTCTTCGTGCTTCGGCGGCATGCGGCAGCGGCCGTCCGCCATCTGATGGGGCGGTCTGTCAAGTCCTGTCTGCTGTTCTGCACCCTGCCCGCCGCGCTGTATTACCTCTTTGACTTTGCCACCACCGTGTATACCGGTTTGCTGTTCAGCCGCACCCGGGCGGCGGTGCAGTTCATGCCCTTTGCGGCCTCGGCCTTTTACTTCGCCTTCGCCGTGATTTATTCGGCCGAGGCGCAAAGGCAGGCGGCCGTCCAGCGGGAGCGGGACATGCTGGACACCCAGCTCAAACACGCGCGCACCGAGCTTGCCGCCCTACGGGAAGCGCAGCAGGCCAGCGCCGCCTACCGGCACGACATGCGCCATCACATCGCGCTGCTGTCCGGCCTCGCCGCGGAGGAGCGCATCGGGGACATCCGGGCGTACCTTCACAGCGTCCAGTCGGACATCGACGCCATCACGCCCAGACGGTACTGCGAGAACGAGACCTTCAACCTGATCCTCTCCTCTTTCGCTGAAAAGGCGAAGCAGGCGGGCATCGCGCTGGCCGTGGACGCAAAGCTGCCGAAGGAAACCCCCTTCAGCGACAGCGAGATCTGCTCGCTGCTGTCCAACGCCCTGGAAAACGCCATTCGCGCCGCAAGCCCCATACCGGACGCGTCCAAACGCCAGATCCGGCTTCGCCTGTTTCCCAGAAACGGCAAGCTGTGCATCGACCTTCGAAACAGTTTTTCAAAAAGCCCGCCTTCCGCGGCGGCCTGCCGGTGGCAGCGGACGAGGGTCACGGTTTCGGGACGAGGAGCATGGTCCGCATTGTGGAAAAGCACGGCGGCGTGTGCCGGTTTTTCGTGCAGGATGGATGGTTTGTCTTCCAGGCCAGCGCGTGACCGGAAAGTTTCATATCGCCGCAAAAAACCAGGCGGGAAGCCGTAAGGCTTCCCGCCTTTGCTGCAGTCGGGCAACGCGGGAGAATCAGCGGATGATGGTGAACCCCCCGATGACGGGCAGGGGTTTCATCTTGCCTCCGGCGGCGTTGACGATGCCGATGATGCACAGCGCCAGCACCAGCAGCCACGCCAGCCCCAGAATGGTGGACAGCACGCTCCACAGCCCCCAGGCGCCGGTGAGCAGAAGCGACGTCAGCAGCGACATCAAAATCCAGTACACCACGCCGAACGCGAGGGACGCGAGGAACAGCACCGTGCCCTGGTTGGTGTGGAACCTGACGAAGGGCGACGTCTTGTGCGCCCCGGTCAGAAGGGGGATGAAGAAGAGGATGTACGCGAGGATTGCCATGGTCTTGTTTTCCTGGGCATCCCGGTCGGCAGTGTTGTCCATGACGGGCGGGCGGTACGTCTGCTGCGCGTTCCCGTCGGCAGCCGTGCCGCAGGACGGGCAGAACCTCTCCTCCCCGATGTTTGCCCCGCAGTTTCTGCAAAATGCCATCGATCTGTCCTCCTGTTCTTTATTCGCCGCAGACCGCGAAACGGCCGCGGATGGTTCTTTCAGCCAGCCGGCACGCCGGGGCGCGCCTCAAAATGCTCCAGAATGCCGCGTTTCCAGCTTTCCGGCGAAGCGTGGATCACCCTGCCGGCATAGCAGCCGCGGATCAGCCTGAGCGCCGGGTTGCGCCTGACGGCCATGGCAACGTCCGCGTTTTCGGGCTTTTTCAGGTCGGCGTCGCTCTGGCGGATCACCTCCCGCCGGAAGGCGATGGCCTCCAGCGCCCGGTTGAACGTTTTCGCGAAGGCCTCGAAGCTGCCCTGGAAGCGGTAGATGTACGTGGCGGCGGCCCGTTCCTCCTCCACGGCGAACTCCACCGCCGCGACGCCCCCCTGCCGCGCGGGCGCGATCATCCAGACCATCGCGTCCGCCGCGCCTTGCGCCTCTTTCGCCTGTTCGCCGGTTTCCCCGTCGATGATAGCTCCCGGGCTCCGCCATCCGAACCCCTTTTTGATGCCGACGCAGATCTCCTCCGGCCGGCAGAGGGTCTTGAGCACCGCGAAGCTCTCCGCCGCGCGGCTCTCCATCACCTTCCGCTCCAGCGCCTGCGCGAAGGACGGCGCTATGGAAGATAGTTTTCCCAAAGGCACCGCCACCCCTTCGGGCATCATCTGCGCGATGGCGGCGGCCTGCATGGCGCCCAGCGCGGGATCCAGCGCCTTGACATGCTCCAGCGCCTGTTTGCGCAGCGCTTTCAGACTGTGCTCCAGCGCGTCCGCGAAGGGCTCAATGTCGTACCCCAGCTTGGAGAAGGTGCAGCTCTCGCCGGAATCGAGCCGCAGCGTCAGCGCATACGCCCCTTTTTCCAGCGCTGTCACAAAGCACAGCGGGATCCTGCGGGCCTGTTCGTTCGGGGGAAGCAGGAGCACGCAGTCGCCGTACACCTCGATGCGCGCCCTGCCGCCCGCCGCTTCGCCCCCCTCGCTGTAGCGATACTCCCCCTCCGTGCGCAGCCGGGGCGTTCCGGAGGCGAACAGCGCCTTTCGCACCTTCTGGTTGTAGGCGGCGTAGAGTTCGTCGTAAAAACCCTCGCAGTCGTATCCAAGCCCGTGAACGGCCAGCTCGCCGGAATCCGTGGCGATGCGGACGGCGTAGTTGCGAAGCTCGAAGGCGCTGATCTCCGCGTACGGAATGCGCAGCGCGACGAAGGGCGCGTTGAGCGCCAGCCCGTCCTCCTCGGCGAAAAGCCGCGCTTCACCCTCGAACAGGGGGGATCGGATTCTTCCGGTGTATTCCACGCGCATCGCGCCTCCTTTCCGCCGCCGTCACAGCTTGGAGCCGCAGTTGCCGCAGAACTTTGTGCCAGGCGGGTTTTCCTGCCCGCAGCCCGGGCATCTGCCGGCGGCTTTGTGGGCTGCCGCCATGGGGCTTCCGCAGTTGTTGCAGAAGCGCACGCCCAGAGCGTTCTTCGCGCCGCAGTTGGCGCAGGTGTTCATCTCCAGCGACGCGCCGCAGTTGGAGCAGAACTTGCCGGTTCCCGCGGGTTTGCCGCAGGTGGGGCAGATGGTAGTCTTGCTCTCGATGCGCCCCTTCCAGACGGTGGCCTTCTCCCCGGCTTCCTCGATGTTCCTGCGCATGGCGTCCGCCCGGGTTTTGGCGACGAAGATCTCCTGCCTGGGCGCGCAGTCGACGCAGAGCCCCTCGTCCTCGTTGAAGCAGGCGTCGCAGACGTACTTGTGGCAGGAATGGCAGCGGTGGAAATGCTGCTTGGATTCGTTCTGCGCCCACTCAAAGGCTCTTTCGTGCTCTTTCTGCCATTCGGGGCTCATGCCGTGGAAGCGCTCGGAAAGCATCGTGCCCCCGCGCTCGGCGGCCCAGCCGATGTCGTGCAGCTTGCCGCCGAGCAGGCTGCCGATCAGCCCGGCGCCCACGGAAATGCCGCGCAGGCCCTTGCGCTTTTTATAGGTTTCCGACTCGATAAAGCTGGACTTGTACCCGTCGTGGCAGTTGTCGCAGTAAAAAGTGAACTGGAATCCCGCCTCGGTGGAATTGTCCTCGTAGTTTCGCGTGAAGGATTTGAGCATGGAACTTCCTCCCCTATTTCAGCCTCTTGCCGCAGGCTGTGCATTTGGTGTTTTCGAAGAACTGCAGCGCGCCGCAGCGCCGGTTGGGGCACTGGACCATCAACCCGGCACCGCACCGCTCGCAGCGCTCGTCCACGAAGGTCTGCTGCCCGCAGCTGGGGCAGTACACGTGCAGCGGCCTGCCGCAGCCGGCGCACACCAGATCGCCCTTCTGGACCGGCCGCAGGCACGTGGGACAAAGATACCCGAACGGACTCCTGCTCCCGCACTTGGGGCAGAGGCGCACGTCCCTGTCCACCAGGTTTCCGCAATGCACGCAGGGCTGTTTGTACGTCGCCATGTCATCCCTCCTGTTTCATGCCGCATTCGCCGCAAAAGCGCGCGTTCGGCGCAAGGTCCGCGCCGCAGCCGGCGCAGCGCGTCCGCTGCGCGCCGAGTTTTGCGCCGCACTCCTGGCAGAACTTCGTGCCCTCGGGGTTCTGAAAGCCGCAACTGGGGCAGAGCGTCTCGTTTCTGGCGGCGGCCTGGGCGGCCTCCTTCGCCCGCTTATCCTCCTGCAGGGCGGCCAGCTTTTCCCTGGCGGCTTCGAGATTGCTCCTGATCAGGCGGAGCTTCTCGTCCTGGGGCCAGGCGGCGGGGTTTTCCTCATAAGCCTGCCGGCCGATCTCGGCGAACAGCTCCGCCTCCTGCTGTTCCAGTTCGGAAATCTCGGTCTGCGCGTTGAGCAGCTTCACGTCCGGGTCGTCCTGGGGCATGAACCCCGAAAAGCCCTTGATGAGCTGGCCCAGCCCTCCGAATAGATCCTTTGCCATGGTTTCTCTCCTCGCTATTGATGTCCGGCCTATGACTGTCCGTCCTTAGGCTCGCAGTTGACGCAGGCCATCTCGTCCTCGTTGTAGTGCCTGTCGCACACCCACTTTTTGCACCGGCAGCAGCGGTTGAAGTGCTTCCTGGCCTCGTTCGCCGCGATCTGGAATGCCTCGCCGGCGGACGCGGCCGCGATCCTTCCGGAAGCGCGGGAAAAACCGCACAGGCTGCAGAAAAACCGAAATCGAAAGCAGCCATCCTCGCTGGACATGATGTAGTTCGCCGTAAACTCCGGTCTCACAGGCCCAGTTCCCCCGTTTCGCTCCCGATGGCGGTGCTTGCTGTTATCTGGCTTGGTGATGTTTGAATTTGTATCATTTATTGTTGGATTCGGCTCATTTTCAGCCGCGCGGATTCCCGATGCAGACAGGGCTGCGATATGATGATTCTGTCGCCCTTTTGAAAAAGGCGCTGACCATTGCGGTTTCGCCATTTTCAGCATAGTTTCTTGTTGTACACCTGTCATCACCCCAACCGGGTGATTTTTCCAAATCAAGCGCTCAAATGGGTGATTTTCGCGCGTGGAACGGGGTGAACTGCGGGTGAAAATCCGGTCGAATGACGGGGAGGGAATCATGATCAGGCGGGCATGCTGGCTTTTGGCGCTCCTTCTTATCCTCATGGCGGGGTGCGGCACGTCCGCCTTGGGGCCGGACCCGGACCATCCCGTGACCATCACCATGTGGCACAATTACGGCGGCCAGATGAAGGACACCATGGACGCCCTGATCGCCGAGTTCAACAGCACGGTGGGGCGGGAGCGCGGCATCGTCATCAGCGTGACTTCTATCCAGGCTTCCAGGGACCAGAACGAAAAGCTCGCCATGATCGCCCGGGGCGACCCCGGCGCGCCGGCCATGCCGGACATTGCCACCGCTTACCCCGCCATGGCCATGACCTTGTGGGAAGCCGGCCTTCTCGCCCCGCTGGACGACTACTTTTCACAAGAAGAGCTCTCGGGCTATGTGGAGCCCTTCGTGGCCGAGGGCAGGCTGCCGGACGGAAAGCTGTACGTCTTTCCGGTTTCCAAGTCCACCGAGGCGCTGTTCCTCAACAGGACGCTGTTCGACCGGTTTTCGAAGGCCGCCGGCGTGACGGCGGAGAGCCTTTCCACCTTTGAAGGCATCGCCTCCGCCGCGCAGGAATACTATGAATGGACGGACGCCCTGACGCCGGACGTCGCTGGCGACGGGAAGTCCTTTTTCACCGCCGATTCCTGGTTCAACGTGGCTCTGGTGGGCGCGGCGCAGCTGGGCGAGCCCTTTGCGGGCGAAACGGGGCTGCATACAGAGAGCGAAGCCTTTCGGCGGGTCTGGGAGTTTTCGGTGCTCCCCGCGCTGACGGGCGCCTTCGCGGTGACGGACGGCTACTCATCCGACCTTTCCCGCACGGGGGAAATCGTCTGCTCCCTCGGGTCCACCGCCGGCATCCTCTTTTACGGGGACACCGTCACCTATCCGGACAACACCAAGGAACAGGTGGAGTACGACGTGCTGCCCTACCCGGTCTTTTCCGGGGGCAGAAACATCGCCCTTCAGCGCGGGGCGGGCATGATCGTCGCCAGATCCACCCCCGAAAAGGAATATGCGGCGGCGCTGTTTTTGAAGTGGTTCACCAGCCCCTCCCAGAACATGCGGTTCGTGGCGTCCACGGGCTATCTTCCGGTGACGCTGGAGGCCTTTGAAACCGCCATGGCCCAGGAGATCCCTTCGGTGGACAATCCGTCCGTCAAAAAGCTTTTGGAAACCGCCGTGCTGATGCACGAGGGGTACGACTTCATCGTCGCGCCGCAGGCCGAGAACGCCGCTGCCCTTGCTGACGCGTACGAAAAGGGCATCCGGCAGGCGATGCGGAGCGGGCGGCAGCGGGTGCTGCTGGGGGAAGACCCCGAAGCGGTGTGCGCCGATCTTCTGGGCGGCTTTTTGCGCTGACGGGAGGCGGGCGCTTGCGGCACTGCCGCGCGGCGGGCAAAGAAACGGGATAAAGGCATGAGGCAACGGCTGCAAAAACTGAAGGCGTTTATCTTTGAGGTGCGTTCGGGCAGGTACGGTTACTCGCTGCGCCTGCGCCTCTTTTTCTTTCTGCTGCTCTTTCTCTTTGCCATCATGCTGGCGCTGCTGCTGGTGCTGTTCACCACCGGGGTGTTTTCCCTCGGGCTGACGGAAAGCCGCATTTTTCTGGAGAATGAGCTTCACCATATCGCCGGGCACCTGGAAAACGGCTACGGCACGCTGTCCGTCGAGGGGGTGGCGCTGTCCGAAAAGCTCGGCGGCATCATCGAAGCGGAGCTGCAACAGCGCAACATCCCCCCCGCCGGCCTTGTCCGGCATCCGGAACTGTTGGAGGCGGTGCTGGATAGCTGCCTGGACCCCCTGCTCTTCGCCCTGGAGAAAAACGCCGCCAGCGCGGCCTTCTGCGTCCTCAACGCCACGGTGAACCCCGCGCTTGACAGCGCGGAGCGCTCCCGCGCGGGGGTGTTTCTGCGCAACATGGAGCCCAACGCCGTTTACCGCTCCAACCCCTCCATTCACTGCCTGCGGGGACCGGTCGCCATCGCCCGGGAGCGCGGCATTTACATGCTGCCCCAGTGGGAACTGGAATTTGCCGTCCAGCCGGGGGATTTCTTCCACACCGCCCTGCGGGGCGCCGAGGAAAGCTTAAGCCTTTCCCGCCTGTATTACTGGAGCCCAAAATCCGTCCTTTCGGGCGATTACGAGGAGGCGATGCTTTTGAGCGTGCCCATCGTGTCGTCGGACGGAGTACCTTTGGGCGTCTGCGGCTTTGAGGTCAACGCCATGCTGTTCAAGCTGCAGCACGCGCCCAGCACTTTTGGGGACGGGCGGGTGTTCGCCCTGCTGGCGCCGTCGGAAAACGGCGCGCTGGATCTGGACGGCGCCATGTTCGCCGGCAGCTTCGGAGACGAGTTCCTTTCGGGCGGGCGCATGGCTGCGGTTTCGCAGCTGGGCGGCCTGACGGTCTTCGAATCCCCCGGTTTTCGCACCTGCGGCCTAGTCCAGAACATCCGGCTTTACCCCAAAGGCGCCATCCACGGTGAGGACTGGGCGGTCGCCGTTCTGATGCCCGAGGGAGATCTGCGCCTTTACGCGATGCGCCGAAATGTCCCCATCCTGGTGCTGCTGGCGATGCTGCTGGTGCTGAGCGTGCTGGCGGCGTCGCTGATCAGCAGCCGTTACCTCGCGCCGGTGCTTCACGGCATTGACCAGGTCAAAATCAGGGGGCTGGCGGAGTACACAAGGACGAACATCAAGGAAATCGACGACCTGTTCGCCTTCCTTTCCGAGCGGGACGCCGAGCGCACAAAGCCCGAAGCCGCCCCCGACGCGCGCCCCAGGCCCGACGCCGAGGCCGAGGCGATGTTCGCTGAGTTCATGCAGAAGTTCCAAACCCTTTCCCGGGCGGAAAAGGCGGTGTTCAACCTGTATGTGCAGGGGTACGACGCGAAGGAAATCACCCAGATCCTCTGTCTTTCCATCAACACCATCAAGACCCACAACAAGCGCATCTACTACAAGCTTGGGGTGAACTCCCGCAAAGAGCTGATGGGGTATTTGCGCAAGATGCGGGAACAGGGATTTGACGTTCCCGTCGAGTGATCCGGCTCTGCAGCATTTCCCGCGATGCAAGCGCCAGAAGCAAAAAGAAACGGCAGGTTCCGGAAAGCCCGGAATCTGCCGCTGTTTTCCCGCCGCGGGGAGGTTTTCCCGCGGGTATCGTTACCGCGTGCGCCCCATTCAGGCGACGCAGGCGGACAGCCAGAACGGCATCAGAACACGCGGATGGCGATCTCGGCGGGATCGTTGAGGTAGGTCTCCATCTCGTCGTCCAGCCTGAGCATGGTGAGGGAGAAGCCCTGCATTTCGAGGCTGGTGCAGTAGTTGCCCACGTAGTTCTTGACGATGGTGAGCCCCTTGTCGGCGCACTTCTTCGCCACGATGCCGTACAGGAGGTACAGCTCGCTGATGGGGGTGCCGCCCATGCCGTTGACCATCACGGCCACCCTGTCGCCGGAGGCGAAGGGCAGATCCTCGTAAACGGCGGTGAACAGTTCGTCCACGATTTCGTTGGCGGGCTTGAACTTGTCGCGCCTGCGGCCGGGCTCGCCGTGGATGCCGATGCCGATTTCGATCTCGTCGTCCGCCAGGGTGAAGATGGGGGTGCCCTTCGCAGGCGGGATGCAGCCGGTCAGCGCCATGCCCATGGTGCGGACGTTGGCATTGACCCTCTTGCCGATCTCGACGACCTCCTCCAGGGTCTTCCTGCGCTCGGCGGCAGCGCCGCAGCACTTGATGACGAAGAAGTTGCCCGCGACGCCGCGGCGGCCGACGGTGTAAAGGCTGTTCTGGACGGACACGTCGTCGTCCACGATGACGGTGCCGATCTTGATGCCCTCGGCCTCCGCCATCTCGCGGCCCATATCCCAGCTCATGCGGTCGCCCTGATAGTTGTTGATGATGTGCAGCACGCCGGCATCGGTGGCGATCAGTTTGGTGCACTCATAAACATAGTCCATGGGAGGCGCTGCGAACACGTTGCCGGGGCAGGCGGCGTCCAGCATGCCCTTGCCGACGCACATGATATGCGCGGGCTCGTGGCCGGAACCGGAACCCTGCATGATGGCGACTTTGTCCTTGGGGATGTCGTTCCGCGCAAGGATGTTGAACTCCGGCTTGTAAATGTACTTGCCGGGGTTCGCCAGGTAGACGCCCTCGATCATTTCCTTTACGAAGGTTTGGGGATCGTTCAGGAATTTCTTCATGATGCGCTCCTTTCAGTGCTTTGTTGGCTTGAAACGTGTCATCGCTGACCCGTTTATGAGACGCTCCGTCAAACCTCAAACCGCCTTCCGCCGTTCTTCGCCGGCGGTTTTTTTTCGTCAGGAAAGCGCCGCCTGGATGGCCTTCATCATCTCGCCCACGGCCACGATGCCGGGGTCATAGGTACCGGCGCTGCGGTCGCCCGTGAAGGACTGGCGGCCTCGCTTTGCAACCCAGGGCTTGGAGATTTCGCGCATTTCCACGGCGGCGTCGGTGGCCTTCTTCAGCGTGGCGGCCAAATCGTCCCCTGCTTCAAGGGATGCCTCGTTGCTCTTGACGATGGCGTCCAGCGCGTCGAGAAGGGTCTTGTCCCCAAGGTGGGCGCCGCCGCGCTGCATGATGCCTTCCATGGCGGACTTCAGCCCGTCGATCACTTCCTGCAGCGTGGCTTCGGTCTTGCCGCGAAGCTTCATGCCCATGCGCATGAACAGCGTGCCCCAGACGGGACCCGAGCAGCCGCCCACATTCGCCGTGATGGCGGTGGCGCACTTGAGCAGCGTGGCGCCGATGGAGGACTTGTCAAACTCGTCCCAGCCGTTGAGGATGGCGCGGAAGCCCGTCGCCAGGGACGTGCCGAAGTCGCCGTCGCCCATGACGCCGTCCAGTTCGGAGAACCACTGCTCGTTGTCGATGGCGACCTTCGCCATCGTCTTCACGACTGTTTCAGCCTGGGCCTGCGTGAAAACTACCATGATGGTTTACCTCCCTCGTATGAGATCCAGCACCTTCACCGCTGCCAAAGCGGATGCGGCGCCGGAATCGTTTGAATTTCACAGGATTGCGATAGAATGACCAGTATAGACAGGATAAAATCGCCAGGATTGTGAACAATTCTATGGGGCGATGTTCCTCAATTCTGTGTTAAATTATAGCATGGTTGTATAATTACAGTCAATAATCATGCTTTGCTTTTTCGCGCACTCGTATTGTCGTATCATGTCGCTGTATTCGGCTTTCTCCTTTTTGTTCGATAATTAACACGCCGTTCTGCCGCGGTCCTGCATCAAAAGGCAGGGCCCACCGCGCGATAAAAAGACATCCGGCCGGGCAAAAAGCGCAAAAAAGAGGGGCCATCAGGCCCCTCTTCGGTTTTTGTGTGCCCCTGATTACTCAGCGGCGGCGTTCCTGCCGGCGATGCGGCCGAACACGACGGTGTCAGCCAGCGCGTTGCCGCCCAGGCGGTTGGAACCGTGGATGCCGCCGGTGACTTCGCCCGCGGCGTACAGGCCGGGGATGATGCTGCCGCTCTCATTGAGCACGTGGCAGTTCTCGTCGATGACCACGCCGCCCATGGTGTGGTGCACGGTGGGCACGCGGGCCGCAGCGTAGTACGGAGGCGTGTCAATGGGGGTGGAGAACAGGGTGCGGCCGAACTCGTCCACCTGGCCTTCCTTGTCGCCGCCCTTGCAGTAGCGGTTGAACTCGGTCACGCTGGCGACGAGGTTCTCGGCGGGCACGCCGATCTTCTCGGCGAGCTCCTCAAGGGTGTCGGCCTTGTAGGCGCGGCCGGCAGCCACCAGGGAGTTGACGGTTTCGCCGAAGTTGTTGAGTTCTTCGCCGGTGGGATAGGTGTCGCTGTCCATGACGATGAACATCGTGCGGTCGGTCTGCTCGAACAGCGCGAGGGTCATGTCGTCGCGGCGGCCGCCTTCGTTGACGAAGCGCTTGCCTTCCTTGTTGACGAAGATACGGGTTTCAACGTCATGCTCGATGTTGCCGGAGAGCGCGCCGGTCTTCGGGTCGCCCAGGGGCAGCAGCTGGATGTTGTACATCTGGGTGAGCGCGGCGCCCACGGCGGTCGCCATGAAGATGCCGTCGCCGTTCACAGTGGGAGCGTTGGTGGAGAGGATCTTCTCGTCCAGGGAGGGCCACTTGTTGATCTCGGCGTTGTACTTCTGGCGGAGCTCAACGTTGCGGGCGAAACCGCCGGTGGCCAGAACCACGGCCTTGCCCTTCGCGACGAACTTGCTGCCGTCGGCAGCTTCACCCTTCGCGCCGACAACGCGGCCGTTCTCGACGATCAGTTCCTTCGCGGTGGAGTTGTACACCATGGTGATGCCGTCGTGGCTGTCCACATAGGCCTGATAGGTCTTGAAGAAGCCGGTGCCGACGGGTTCGACGGGCTTGTGCGCGCGGGGCCACAGACCGCCGGTCACGGTGAACTCGCCGTCCAGGAACTGCATGCCCAGGGACTTCAGCCATTCAAGGCCGTCCCACACGTTCTCGCAGAGGGTCTTGACCAGCTTCAGGTCGGCCTCGTAGTCGCCGCCGCGCCAGGTCTGCAGGATGTGCCAGTTCACGCTGTCAAACAGGGCGGTGGAACCGGAGGCGAGGTACTCCTCGTACTCCTTCTTCACGGCCTCGATGAGCTTCGCGTGTTCCTCGTTGATGGGGGTCTCGGAGAGCGCCTGCTTCACGGAGTTGGCATAGCTCTCGCTCATCTGGGTCAGGGGCACGTAATCGTCGTTGCTGGCGTTGAACGCGCCGCCGGAGAGGATGGTGTTGCCGCCCATGGCGCCGGAAGCCTCGATGACGACGACGGTCTTGCCAGCCTGGTTGGCGGTGACGGCAGCGGCCATGCCGGCGCCGCCGGCGCCGATGACGACGACGTCAGCCTCGTAGGTCTTGTCCTCGACCTCGACGTCCTCAAGGACCGCCCTCTTGAACTTGGCGACGGCTTCCTCGCCGCCCGCCTGACGGATGCAGTCCTCAACAGCGGTCAGCACCGCGGTGGAGGAATAGGTCGCGCCGGTGATGGTGTCCACATTCAGGGACTGCTTCTCAACGATGGTCTCCGGCAGGGTGGTCAGAGCGGCATCCGACACGCCGGGGGTCTCGTTGTGGGAGACGATCTCGATGTTCGTGATCGCATCCTCGGAGAAGGTGACCTTCACGGTCACGTCGCCGTTGATGCCGGCGGCGGCAGCCGTGTACTCGCCCGCCTTGAAGAGCGAGGCAGCCGCTTCGGGAGCCGGAGTGCTCTCCGGAGCCTTCGTGTCTTCCGGAGTAGTGGTGGTGGTGCATCCTACTGCCATGAACAGCATGGAGAACACCAGCAGCACAGAAAGAAACTTTTTCATTGCTTCCTCCTTCACTGTCATTGTGATGTGGATGCATTGCGGCCGAATTGCGGCACCGGTGTGCATCCATGCCATAATTATAGAATATATAGTTGCTATAGGTTCAAGTAGTTTTTTCACAAACTTGTACTTTTTGCTAGCGGATGGGAACCCACACCTCGACAAAGGGCTTGAGTTCCGAAGCGGGCGAGACCTCGACCAAGAGCACGGTGCCCCAGCACGTGCCGTTTACCTCAAAGCCGCGGGAGCGCGCGTACGCGAGGGGCTCGTCGAACACCTGGCCGGGGTTTTCGGGAAAATCGTTGCCCGCCGCGACGATGGTATGCAGGCAGGAGGTCGCCTCCAGATGCCGCACCTGCAGCTCCAGCGGCAGCTGCAGAAGCTCGGCGTTCCGGGGCGTCGCGCTGTAGCAGAACATCGGGCCGCTCTCGTCCTGCATCACCGAGAGCCTGGTGGCGGGCATGGCGCTCACCCACTTTTCCGCCACGTCCTGCGCCTTTTTGTCCTTGGAGATCCACCCCCCTTCCGGATCGTACAAAAGCAGCACTTCCGGCGAACGCGCAAACTCATAACTGCCCTGCAGGCGGTCGATTTGCAGGATGCCTTCCAGGTGCTCGTCGATGAAGGACGCCAGGTTCTGGTAATACGCCGCCTTGGCGAGCGCGTCCTCCTTCTGGCGGCGCACCCTGGCCTCGATGAGCTTTCGGTCGTTTTCCCCGCCGAACTGCTTGACCACCGTTTTGAAGCGGAACCCCATGGAACGGTATTTGTAGTAGGACAGCAGCCGAAACACGTCGCCTATCACGTAATAACGTCGGCCGTTTTCCTCCTTGTTGGTGGAAATCAGCTTTTCCCTTTCGAAATAGTGCAGAGCGCTGGGCGTCAGCCCGAGAACCCGCGCCACATCGCTGACGCTGTATTTGGTCATTTCATCCTCCCAAGCAAACCTGTAGTAACTCCAGCTTTGCTACCTCCATATATTACCATAAAAAAACCAAAAAAGAAACTATATGCAGCAACGCGCACCTGTATGCGGTCTGTCATATGCTATCGTAGCGAAGCACATCAGGTGGACGATGCGCCCTGCAGCCTCCTGCGCTCGCGCTAATTCTGAAAAAGGAGGTTCGTTTCCTTGTCCGTCTTTCATTTTGGCAGCTGCCGCAGGCTGTGCCGCGCCCAGCTATCGGAGACCATACGGCGGCTGTGGATCGAGCACGTGCTCTGGACGCGGTTTTTCATCGTCAGCACCGCATTCACACTGGCCGACCTGCCCTTTGTGACACAGCGGCTGCTGCAGAACCCGAAGGATTTTGCCAGGCTGCTCTGCCCGCTTTATGGCGAACAGAAGGCGAAGAAGTTTGAAAGGCTGTTCACCGAACACCTGCTCATCGCCGCCCAGCTGGTGAACGCGGCGAAGGCAGGCGACAACGCCGAAGTGGAACGGCAGCGCAAAAAATGGTATGCCAACGCCGAGAGCATCGCGCGCTTTTTCGCCTGCATCAACCCGTTCTGGTGCGAGCGGCGCTGGAAGAAGCTGCTGTTCGACCATCTGCGCATGACCGAGAACGAGGCCGTGCAGATCCTGAGCGGTGAGTACGAGCGCAGCATCGCGCAGTACGACGAAATCCAGGCTCAGGCGCTGAAAATGGCCGACGTGATGACCTGCGGCATCATCCGGCAGTTCTGCCGCTGACGCCGGGACCGCCGGAAAATCTGCGCCGGGCACGAAGACAGGCTGTGCCGGCCTTTGCAAACCGCATTTGAGAAACACGCAAAAAGTCCGCCAAAATCAGGCGGACTTTCCGCTGAAAAGGCGCATGCGGCGCGCGCTGACGGCTGCGCCGCCCGGTTCTTCCGTCACAGCAGCCTGTATTCCCGGCCTTCCGCCCTTTTAGTGAAGTCCAGATCATACCGCTCGGCGCCGTGGTCCACTATCACCGTCGCCCTCGTGATGCGGATGGCGAGGATGACGCAGTTTTCATCCTGCTCGTCGTTGGCGAAGTCGTACCACGGTTCGAACGCTTTGCGCAGCTTTGCCCGCAGTTCCTCGTTTTTCGGGTCCAGCAACCAGCCGAGGTTTTCGCCGATGCCGTTGCCGGAAAACCACTGGTCGTTAACGGCGAACGCCACTTCGGGATTCTGCGCGATCTGCCGCATTTTGGCGGACTTTGCCCAGGTGGTGACGTAGAACGCGCCATCCTCGTACAGCGCGTCCACCTCCCTCACGTACGGCCGCGGGGCGCCCGTTTCCCCCCGCTCCAGCGCGATGGTTGCCAGGGAGATCACATTGTCCTTCCCGTTTCCGCACCGTTCCTCGATGATCTTCAGCCCTTCCTCGAACCTGTCCATAATACCCTTCTGTTTTTTTATGACCTTCTGAAAGCTCGCGGCCTTTTCGCGCCGGCGCCGCAAGAGTTTGATTCATTCGGCATCGTCCAGCGCCTTGAGCCGTTTCAGCCACTTCAGGATGCAGCCGTCCTTGAAAAAACTTAGCAGCGCCCCTTCGCTGAAGCGCTCCGCCCGGAAAGCGCCGGTGATGAGGGCCAGCACGCACTGGGCGTCAAGGGCGTCGACGTCGGCGTTTTTCATCGTGTCGTACTCCCAGGCAAGGCCGTTTTTTCCCAGAATGGCGTAATAGCTGCTCAGCCCGAACTCGGGGTGTTCGCGCACAAAGCGCAGAAAGTCTTTCTCGAACGAAAGGACTGCCTTTCCATAATCCACGAAGGGGAGCTGGATCGGGTCTTCCAGCGTGCCCTTGCTCGTGCGGTCCACCTGCCACGTGCCAAAGGACCCGCACTTTTCGATCCGGTCGATGTGTCTGGTCAGGGATTCAAACATTCAGCATACCTCCGCAAGAAGTTTGCGCGCACTGGCGTCCGCGTCCAGAAGGTCCAAAAACGCGATTTGCAACATCGCCCCGTCGTCAGGGCGATACCAGATGTCCTTCCTGCTGACGGCGCCCGAGCGGGGGCGCAGCAGCACCACGCGTTCCGCCCCGTACTTCTTGGCATAGGCGTACATCTAATACATGCGAAATGCCGAAATGCGGGGCCTGGTCGGAAAGGAGCCTCCATTTGGTGTCCAGCACGACCACGCGCTTTTCCTTCTCCAGCACGATGTCCTGCCGCAGGCAAAAGGCGCGGCGGGGCGCGCCGAACAGGCTGTACCGTCCGTCCTGCACCCGCACGAGGGCGCCTGCGTGCTGTTTCAGCTTGGCGGCGACGAAGCTCTCGAACACCTTTTCCATTGGGAAAAGCAGCGCGATGGCCGTTTCGCTCCCCGAAGTCTTTAACGATGATGACCGGTGTTTCTCAGGCCTTCAGCGTGCGAACGCCGGTGCCCCAGAGCTTTGACGGCATTCCGGTGCTCGACCAACCTGAACTCCGTTTTCAACGGACTACTTGACCCTGTCCCTGCACCACGGCGCCGGCAAGGAACCATGCGGTTGGCGTCCATCGTGCCGCGGTTGAGCACGCCCATCACCGAAAATGGGTCGATGCGGTATCCGCGCGGCTCCCACCAATCATCGCGCCCGAAGTGGAGGCAGCGCATCAGCGGGTGCTCCTCGGAAAGCCTTTTCATCAGGGCAAAGAGCTCATCCCGCCGGCTGTCGTAGGAGAGGAGCCTGACCGCCAGTTCTTCGTAAAAGGGAATCCCGAAAATGCCTTGTTCACGGCTTCATCCTCCTTTGATGCCAGAACTGAGGGAAAAGAAAGAGGCGGTTTTCTCGCGCGGCGCTTGAACCGGGTGATGGAAGTGCGTTTTTTTCATTATACACGCCTTGCTGTACCATAAAAAGTGCCCATCGCCCCATGTTCGCGAATCCCTCCCTTTTTCCGCCCCTTCGGCGCGAGGCTGGAATCCAGAAGAAGCGCAGGCTGATTGCTTAAAACCGGAAAAAGCATTAACATATTCTGAGTACATCTGTCACATCACGACGCAAAGGAGAACCGATGAGCAACGCCGATAAAATGCGCTTTGAAACCCGCGACCTTGCCGCCGAAAACCTGAAAAGGCTTGCCGAGCTCTTCCCCGGCGTGGTGGCGGAAGGCCGGGTGAACGTGGACCTTCTGCGCGCCTATGTGGGGGAGGACGTTTTTGCGGACGAAGCCTATGAGTTCACCTGGGTGGGCAAGCGCGCCGCCATCGCAGAGGCGGGAAGGCCGATTCGCAAAACGCTGCGCCCCGTCATCGAGGATGAGACCGCCCCCACGGGCGAGGACAGCACCAAAAAGCCCTATTGCAGCACCGGCAGCCGCAGCTGGGACACCACGAAGAACCTGTACATTGAGGGCGACAATCTGGACGTGCTCAAGCTGCTGCAGGAAAGCTGCCTTGCCAGCATCAAGATGGTTTACATTGATCCGCCGTACAACACCGGCAACGACCGCTTCGTCTACCGCGACAGGTTCGAAATGGACGCCGAGGAATACCAGGAGGCGGCGGGCATGTTCGACGAGCAGGGCAACCGGAACTTTCGGGAAAACAGCAGAACCAACCCCCGCTACCATTCCCGCTGGTGTTCCGAGATGTATCCCCTCCTCGTGCTGGCGCGCAATCTCCTGACACCGGACGGCGTAATCTTCATCCACATCGACGACCGCGAAAGCGCCCAGCTGCGCAAAATCTGCGACGAGGTCTTCGGCGAGAGCAACTACCTGGCCGAGTTTCCGCGCGTCACCAAAAAGGGCGGAAAATCCTCGGAGGCCATTGCCAAGAACCACGACTGCATCCTGCTGTACGCCAAAAACAGCAGCCTTGTTGACCTGGTCGGCGTGCTGCACGACGACAGCGGATTCTGCAACAGGGACGAATACTTCGAGGAGCGCGGCTATTACAAGGCGAACCAGACGCTGGACTACGACTCGCTGGGGTATGTGCCGTCCCTGGACTACCCCATCGAGCTGGACGGGGAAGTCTTTTACCCCGGCGGGGACGCTGAGGCGTGGAAGCGCCGGCAGCAGGGCATCCACGGCCGCGCGGACTGGGCGTGGCGGTGGAGCAGGGAGCTTTTTGCCTTTGGCCTCGCCAACGGGTTCATCGAGGTGCACCGGGGCGGCGGACGGCCCCGCATTTACACAAAGACCTATCAGAAGGCCGCCATCGAGAAAGTCGGCGGGGAATACCGCGTCGTGCGCATCGACCGCACGAAGCCCCTGTCCACACTGGAGTTCACCGACAACAAGTACTCCAACGACAACGCCAAGAAGGCCTTCGACGCGCTGATGGGAAGCCGGGTGTTCGAATACACCAAGCCCCCCGAGCTCATCATGCAGCTGATGCGGCTGGTGAACGGGAAGGACTTCACCGTGCTCGACTTCTTCTCCGGCTCCGCCACCACCGCCCACGCCGTCATGCAGCTCAACGCCGAGGACGGCGGAAAGCGCAAGTTCATCATGGTGCAGCTGCCCGAAGTGTGCGCCGAGGGCACCGAAGCGGCAAAGGCGGGCTATTCGAACATTTGCGAAATCGGCAAGGAGCGCATCCGCCGCGCGGGGGACACGATCAAGGCGGAAGCGGGGCCTGCGGCGCAGGACCTGGACACCGGTTTTCGCGTGTTCAAGCTGGACAGCTCCAACATGAACGACGTGTACTACGCGCCGGCCGACTATTCCCAAGGGCTGCTCACTTTGATGGAGGATAACATCAAGCCCGACCGCACAGGCCTCGATTTGCTGTTCGGTTGCCTTCTTGAGTGGGGCCTTTCCCTCTCTTTGCCGCACACTTGGGAGGAAATCGAAGGCTGCACCGTTCACACCTATAACGGCGGCGACCTCATCGCCTGCTTTGAT
>Ga0134092_1000733_pt1 | contig 31705 bp, 36 predicted proteins | sample 3_6taG_FD_94454 | JGI IMG/M metagenome (GOLD analysis project Ga0134092, IMG submission 94454) | Switchgrass degrading microbial communities from high solid loading bioreactors in New Hampshire, USA - 3_6_20_6_A3 metaG | ecosystem: Engineered > Bioreactor > Semi-continuous > Anaerobic >... | reverse complement strand
GAAAGAGAGCGCTATTTAAATAAAAGGCGCTTGCTTTAAGGGGGTTTAAAGTGGGGGCCAGATCAGTTGATAAGGGGAAACTTGTAGATCTTAATGATGATGAGAAGGCAGCAGACAGTGCTGCAAATAAAAAAACTCTGGTTTTGATAGGATCATCCACTGGTGGTCCGCAAGCACTTTTTAAAATACTCCCCAAGATGCCAGCTGATGTGCAGGCATCATTTCTGGTTGTACAGCATATGCCTCCTGGTTTTACGAAAAAACTTGCCAATAGGTTAAATCAAAGCTCAGCTATTTTGGTAAAAGAAGCGGAAGATGGAGAAAAAGTGGAAACAGGTGTTGCTTATATTGCACCAGGCGGTTATCACCTTCAAGTACACCAGAAAAAAAAGATGGGGGATGTCTATGTTTCTTTGAGCAGTGGTGAACTGGTTAATGGCTGCCGCCCCTCTGTAGATGTTCTGCTGTTTTCGGCTGCCGAATTAGAAGATTGTAAATTGGTCTGTGTTATCCTAACAGGGATGGGCCGTGATGGATATCAAGGCATTAAATTGTTAAAAGAGAAGGGCGCACAAATAATTGCAGAGGATCAAACAACTGCAATTGTATATGGGATGCCCAAAGCAGTTATTGAGGCAAATTTAAGCGATTATGTTATACCGCTTCCTTTAATTGCCCAACAGATACTCTGGATTATCAAGAAAGATTAGGGGGGGTCAGTTGTGGACGTATCTAAGTATACGGATATTTTCGTGGCTGAATCACAGGAACACCTTGATAATTTGAATAAGAATTTATTGTTATTGGAAAAAAATCCAGATAATAAAAGTGTATTAAATGAAATATTCCGTTCTGCCCATACCTTGAAAGGTATGGCCGCCACCATGGGTCTGGAGAGAATGGCAGAATTGACCCATGAGATGGAGACGGTATTGACATTGCTCAAAGAAGGCAAAATTGCTGTGAAACAGGATATTATTGATCTGCTGCTTAGTTGCTTAGATGATCTAAATGCAATGATCAGGGGTTTTGTAAATGAAGGAAAGGAACCCTCTATCGCTCAGGGTTTGATTGATGCTCTGCGCAAGTTGAGTGAGGGTGGCAGTGATTCTAGTCAAGAACAGACAAAGTCTTCGGATCTTGAATTTAATGAATATGAATTATCTGTTTTGAAGGCATCTAAAGAGAGTAATTATAAGTCTTATCACATCATAATTGAACTGGCTGAGGGAACAGTAATGAAATCTGCCCGTGCCTTTATGGTGTTCCGTTGTTTGGAAGATTTCGGTCAGATTATTAAATGTATACCCCCTGTTCAGGATCTAGAAGAAGAGAAATTTGACAATAGTTTTGAAATATTTTTAATAACTATGGATGATGCTGAAAAGATCGCAACAAATCTGAATAATATATCAGAAGTAAGGGTTGCTTCTATTACAGAGGTCAACATAGATAAGTCATTATCAGCAGTATCTGCAGCTAAAAACAATAATAAAGATGATAGTAAAGTTGAAAACTCTATCATTTCCAGTAAGGCACTGCATTTGAAGACCGTCAGGGTAGATATCGACAGGCTCGATGATATGATGAATTTGGTCGGTGAGTTGGTGATCAATAAAACCCGCTTAGAACAGATAGCCAGTGGTTACCGGATGAGTGAATTGGAAGAGGCTATCGAGCAGATGGGGCGGTTGACCACAGATCTGCAATCACTGGTAATGAAGGTGCGTATGGTTCCTATTAGACAGGTGTTTGACAGGTTTCCCAGAATGGTGCGTGATATCAGTCACAGTCTACAAAAAAATGTTGAGCTTGTTATTGAAGGTGAACAGACAGAACTGGATCGTACAGTTATCGATGAGATAGGTGAACCGCTGGTGCATCTAATCAGGAACGCTTTGGACCATGGCATTGAACCCCCAGATGAAAGAGTTGCAGTTGACAAGCCAAAAACAGCGCTTCTCCGGCTGGCTGCAAGACAGGAAGGAAATAACGTGATCATTGAAGTGGAAGATGATGGGAGAGGCATGGATATTGATGAGATCCGCAAACAGGCAATTAATAAGGGATTTATCGATCCCCGGGAAATGGAACATCTAGATGATAAAGCTGTATTGAACATTATCTTCGAACAGGGTTTTAGCACCAATAACACAGTTAATGATATTTCCGGCCGAGGTATCGGTATGGATGTGGTTAAATCAAAAATAGAATCATTGAATGGTACCATTGATATTGAAACCGAAAAAGGAAAAGGAACAAAGGTTATCATCAACCTCCCCCTTACCCTGGCCATTATTCAAGCTCTTCTGGTAAAGGTAGGGGAAGAGCAGTATGCCATTCCTCTTCATTCCATTGATGAGACTACTTTTCTGATCCCTGAGCAGATCAAAATGGTACAAAACCATGAAGTATTTTTATTAAGGGATATGGTTCTTCCTTTAATCAGGTGTAGCCGTCTACTGGAGGTGCCTACAGCAGACAAGAAAAATAGTGAGGAGTTTGTGGTGGTGGTCCACAAGGGGGCACAGCGATTGGGGCTTGTGGTAGACGAGTTGGTTGGACAACAGGAAATAGTGATCAAACCCCTGGGAAATCTGTTGGCAGGCATTCCCGGTATTGCTGGGGCAACCATCCTTGGAAATGGTCAAGTTGCTACTATTCTTGATGTTAATAGTTTGTTTTAAGGGGGAATCGGTGTGGTGAAGCAGGAAGCAGGCACTTATAGATTAGAGCGCCGACAGGTTGTCCATTTTACAATAGGGTCGGAGAATTATGGCCTTGAAGTGGAGCAAGTTCAGGAAATTATCAGACCCCTACCAGTTACACGGGTCCCCTTTGCACCTGCTTTTATAGAAGGGGTGATCAACCTTCGCGGATCTATTATCCCGGTCATCAAACTGGATGACCTATTAGGTAGACAGTTATCAGAAAATAATGGTTATAGCAGGGTGATTATTGCTCATTTTCAGGAAATAACTGTTGGCTTGAAGGTTGATAGTGTCAAAGGTGTGGTTTACCTGAATATAGATATTGATGATCCTATCCTCAAACAGGCACAGATTAAAACAAGATATCTATCAGGCATCGGAAAACTAAATGAGCAATTGATTTTGCTGCTAGATTTAGCATCATTGCTGGAAGATGTTAAATTAAACAAGCAAGAGGAGAAGTGTTAGCATTGGTTGATATGTTGAACTTGAATAATTTGCAGTTGGATGCTCTTAAGGAAGTGGGCAATATTGGAGCAGGTAATGCGGCAACAGCTCTTTCCAAAATGATTAAAACCCGTATAGAGATGAGTGTGCCTGACATTATGATCCTGCCTTTCTCCCGCATCGCCGCCACCATAGGAGGTCCTGATGCTCATGTTACAGCCATTTATTATACTATTAAAGGTCAGGCACCTGGAACTCTCTTATTTTTAATTCCTGTCATAGATGCTAGAAAGATCGCAGGTGTTTTGTTGAACAAAGGTGTTAGTGATGACCAACTCCCATTTGATGAAATGGAATGCTCAGCCATCAGAGAATTGGGAAACATTATGGCAGGATCATTTCTCAATGCTTTAAATATGTTCACATCGATCCATTTTGTGCCTACTGTTCCGGCACTTTGTATCGACATGGTTGGAGCCATCCTGGGGAGTGTGCTGACCAATTTAGGTATGGTCAGCGACTATGTGTTATTTATCAAAACCGAGTTTAAATATCAGGGAAACCATGCTCTCGGAAATCTATATTTTTTGCCTGAAGCTGAAGCTTTACAAGTAATACTTAACTCGCTCGGGGTGAACAATTAGGTGAGTAAAAACCGCCTTAATATTGATATTGCTGAGTATAAAGCTGCCAGACATCCCACAGAGTTAGTTGCTATCGGATTGGGATCATGTGTTGGTATTTGTTTATATGACCCTGTTGCCAGGATCGGTGGACTGGCACATGTGATGCTTCCCGATTCCACACAGGCAACCTTATCTAATAACAAAGGAAAATTTGTTGATACAGCGATACCTGCTCTTATTGCAGAAATGTCGAAGCTTGGTGCTGATAGATCACGTCTTGTGGCTAAGATCGTCGGTGGGGCAGAGATGTTCAATTTTGCTAATGCATCTGATTTTATGCGCATAGGGAAACGAAATGTGGAGGCAACAATTGCTGCTCTGAAGACTGAAAAAATACCTGTCATCGCTCAGGATACAGGTAAAAACTATGGCCGCAGTATCAGGTTCTGCACAAACGATGGAAAACTGTATATCAAAAGCATTAACCACGGGGAAAAGATTATGTAGGGCAAGGGCAGGTGAAACTAGATGGAATATGATGAAAATCAACTCTGGCAGGATTATAAGAAAAATAACAATTTAGAGTCACGAGAAAAGATAATACTGCACTATGTCCCTTTAGTCAGGTATGTTGCTGGTCGTTTTGCCCCCGGGCTCAAGGGATATTTTGAATTTGACGATCTGGTAAGTGCGGGAATTCATGGTTTAATCAAAGCTGTGGAAAGGTTTAATCCTGATCTAGGATTTAAGTTTGAAACCTATGCTTTATCAAGGATAAAGGGTTCTATTATTGATTGGCTGCGGTCTATCAATTGGGTGCCGCACTCTACCTTAAAAAAAGCCCAGGAACTTGAAGATGCAATGTGGAAGCTTGAACAACAACTAGGGAGAGCACCTGAGGATAAAGAAATAGCGGATTACTTGGGTTTGAGCATGGATGAATACCAGCAGTTGTTACAACAGACTGCTCCGATTACACTGATATCTCTTGATGATCTTCAAGGTTCTGCCGGAGAAGATGGAAATTCCAATCTGCCCATTCAAGATATGATACCGGACCCTAATGCAGTGAATCCAGAATCATCTCTAGAATACAGAGAAATGAAGGAAACCCTAGCGGAGGCAATCAGGAGATTACCGGAAAGGGAGGCCCTAGTTATAACCCTCTACTATTATGAGGGCCTTACATTGAAAGAAATAGGCCGGATACTCGAAGTTTCTGAATCAAGGGTATCCCAGTTACATACAAAAGCTATATTAAGATTGCGTGGCAAGCTGAGCAGAAAAAAGAAGGAGTTGATAGTATAAACTGGTCAGCATAAAATGTTTCACTGGGCAGGAAAAAAGGAGTAGGAGGAGAAGTTAATGACTGATGAGATAAATGAACACAATGAACCTGCCTACTGTTTGGAGATTGAGGATGACGGGGTTTTCCTGACCGTGTATCCCACTTCGGCGATATTTGCCACTCTGTTAAATATTATTAAAGAGGAAATCAATATTCGCGCTCTAGAAGAAGTGGATTTTGCCGAAGTGCAAAAAGCTTGTTGGAACAAATCAATAAAATATAAAATTGCACCACCTCAGCAGGAATCAAAAAAAGATGGTGTTGCGATTATTGAAATCAGTGAAGATGAGATGGAGGCTGTATGTACCTTATATCCTCCTCTTGGTGATGGAAAACCGGTAACAAGAGAGCAACTGCAGAAAATATTGGAAAGTAAAAATGTTATTTATGGTATCGATGAGGAAAAAATCAATGAAATAATAAGGTCAGGAAAAGCAGTAAGATCTTGTATTATAGCTCAAGGTTTACCGATGCAGAGGGGCAAGGATGCCTCAATTGAATATAATTCATCTATTACAGAGGATAACCTCAAACCAAAGGTACTGGATAATGGTAGAGTCGATTATTATGATCTGGGTTTAATCCATAATGTAGATAAGGGAGAGGTAATTGCCAGAAAAATACCTGCAGTAGCTGGAAGTAATGGGGTTACCGTAACAGGGAAACTGATTAAGCCACCGCCTCCTAAAGATATCCCCCTTCCCAGGGGAAAAAATACAGTTGTTTCAGATGATGGGTTAACCCTGATGGCCAATATTTCCGGACATGTAGAAATACGATCAGGACGTATTTGTGTGTTTCCGGTTTATGTTGTTCCAGGTGATGTGGATTTCTCTACCGGCAATATCGATTTTATCGGCAGTGTGCAAGTTTTAGGCAGTGTTAGAAACGGTTTCTCTGTGAATGCAGCAGGTAATGTAGAGATAATGGGCAGATTGGAAGGGGGCTTTATTAATACAGGAGGCAATATTGTAGTAAAGGAGGGGATTGTTGGTCAGGGTAGAGGTAATATTAAAGCCGTTGGTTCGGTTTATGCCCGGTTTTTAGAAAACGCCTATGTGGAGGCTGGGAAGGATGTGCTGATCGGGGATTCGATCGTGCACAGTACTGTAAGAGCAGGTGGCAGGATAATAGTAAATGGGAAGAAAGGAAAAATTGTTGGTGGCCTGTGTTTTGCTGGTCTTGAGATCGAAGCAAAAGTAGTCGGTTCAATGATGGAAGTTGCCACAGAATTGGAGATCGGTATCAGTTCTCAAGACTTAAATAAACTCCAGTTTTTATCTAAAAAGGAAAACGAAATCAGAGAGCAATTACAAAAAATCAACAGTAATTTTCGGAGTTTATATAATGTTAAAGGTTCTGACCAGCGGATAATATTACAGGGAATTGATTATGATGAGCAAATTACAACAAGAGAACACCTGCTCCATCAGTTGGAAGTACTGCAAGAGCAAAAGCAGAAAATACTGGCAAAGCTGAGATTGCCGGATCGAGGAAAGGTAAAGATTAAGGATTGTGTCTTTCCAGGAGTTACCATCAAATTTGGAACTATATGTTACACTGTTAGAGATGAAACGCGGTATGTTTGCTATTATAAGCAAGGTGATGAAATCAAAACAGCACCCTATGCCTAACAGGACAGGATAATAGGGGGGTCTTTATGACATTAAAAGCTGTTGATCTGCAGGTGATATTACCAAAGATACAGGATGTAGGAAGAATCCAGCAGGTTCAACAATCCAATGAACAGGCGCAACAGCATAGTTTCGCTGCACAACTGTTGCGTGAAAAAGAAATTGCCCAAAGATCTGTTCAAAACTTGCCTGAGAGCAAAGAGGGAAGAATCCGGGAGAAGGAGGAAAGGTCCGGTACTAAAAAGAATTTTGGGCAAAAGGATGCGCAAAGCGGAGCGCATCACTCTGAACAGAATCAGGAGATGCCAACAGTTGCTCCTGGTCATTTAATTGATTTGAAAATCTGATCTAGAGGTGCATTAACAGAAATGGAAGAACCAATCATTCTTATATTATCACTGCTGACTATTAGTGTTATCATTCTTGTTTTTGTTGTTGTTTGGCGTGACCGGAGGGACCTCAAACTCCGCAAGGCTGCTGAAGAGATAGAGAATTTAGAAAATCTACTCCAAGAAGTACAGCGTACTAAAAAGGAAATCGAGGAGATGCTGGTCAAAGCTAAAAAACAGACTGACCAGGCAGTATCCAAGGTTGATAATCAAATGAAACAGGTACGGGCTTCGGTAGCAAGTTTAGAACAGAAAATTCGTGATAGCAGCCGGGATAAAAATAAGCAGCAAAAGTTTTCAGGAAAGGGAAAATCCCGTAAACAAAAAGGTGATGCACAGCACAAAAACGAAGGGAAAAACATTCCAAAAATTGATGATGGGGAAAAATACGCCAAAATGGTGGAGTTGGCCAATCAGGGTTTAAGCAATGAAGAAATTGCTAAAAAGCTGAATCTAGGATCTGAAGAAGTAGAACTGGTATTAAAATTGAAACAAAATATTAGTTAAGATTATTCAGCACCTTTCAAGAGAAGAAAGGTGCTTTTTATTTAAGCAGACTATTAATCACTAAAATCCGGTGATTTTGTTGCTTGAATCCATTTATTTGTGTTATACTATCGGTTGATAAAAACACACGTCAGCTTTAGAGTCAGGCAGGGGTCCTGCGGGCCTGCCTGATTATGAAAGCGGCGGAGGCAAAACCAAAGGAGGCAAATTATGTCAGTAGTCAGTATGAAGCAGTTGCTTGAGGCAGGGGTTCATTTCGGTCATCAGACAAGACGCTGGAATCCCAAAATGGCTCCTTATATTTTTACGGAGCGCAATGGTATTTACATTATCGATCTGCAGAAAACTGTAAAGAAGATCGAGGAAGCCTGCAATTTTATTAAAGAAGTTGTTGGTGAAGGGAAAAGCGTGCTTTTTGTAGGCACCAAAAAACAGGCACAGGATTCGGTACGGGAAGAAGCCGAAAGATGTGGCATGTTTTATGTTAATGTCAGATGGCTTGGTGGTATGCTTACCAATTTCCAGACCATCCGCCAAAGGGTTCAGCGCTTGCGTGAGTTAGAAAAGATGGAAGAAAGTGGCCACATGGAGCTTCTCCCTAAAAAAGAGGTCACCAAGCTAAAAGGGGAAAAGGAAAAACTTGAACGCTTTTTAAAGGGTATTAAAGACATGGATGAACTTCCCGGGGCACTCTTTATAGTTGATACCCGAAAAGAGCAGATCGCGGTGCGGGAAGCTCGCAAATTGGGTATACCAACAGTAGGTATTGTTGATACAAACTGTGATCCCGATGAGATTGACTATGTGATACCAGGTAATGATGATGCCATTAGGGCTGTGCGGCTTTTGACTTCGAAAATAGCTGATGCTGTTTTAGAAGCAAAGCAAGGGGAACAGGTTGAAGAAGAACCACAAGAGGAAAAAGAAGAAGAAAAAGAAGAAGAGTAAATTATATGGAGGGGATCCATTTTGATAAAAGCTGAAACTGTTAAAGAGTTAAGAGAACGTACAGGCGCAGGTATTATGGACTGCAAAAAAGCCCTTCAGGAGACCAATGGGGATCTGGAAAAAGCCATTGTTTATTTAAGGGAGCAAGGTATAACTGCCGCAGCTAAAAAAGCAGGAAGGGCCACTAAAGACGGGTTGGTAGAAGCCTACATACATCTAGGTGGTAAGATTGGTGTGCTGATTGAAGTAAACTGTGAAACAGATTTTGTTGCTAAAACCGATGACTTTAAATATTTATGCAAAGAATTGGCTATGCAGGTAGCGGCAGCTAACCCGGAATATTTGGACCGTGAAGATGTTCCTGAGGAAAGAATTAAATCTGAAAAAGAGATTTTAGAAACCCAGGCGAGAAATGAAGGGAAACCTGATAAGGTGATTGAGAAGATTGTCACAGGCAGGATGAATAAGTTTTATCAGGAGGTCTGCCTTTTGGAACAGCCCTATATCAGAGATCCTGATATGACAGTTAAAGATTTAGTTAATCAGTATATTGCCAAATTAGGCGAAAATATAATTGTGCGCCGTTTCTGCCGTTTCCAGTTGGGTGAAGAAGCCTAAAATTTTATTTAGAGAAAGGATTTTCTAGTTGAACGTAGAATGAAATCTTGGAGGACAGGAGGGTTTCCCTGTGTCAGTTCCTCAATACAAGCGGGTGGTTCTCAAGCTAAGTGGAGAGGCATTGGCTGGTGAAAAGGGCTATGGCATCGATCATGATATATTACAAAACATAGCTCAAGAAGTGAAAGAGGTACATGACAGGAATGTAGAAGTAGCTATTGTGGTCGGAGGCGGCAATATCTGGAGAGGTGTGGCAGGAAGCACCAAAGGTATGGACCGGGCAACAGCTGATTATATGGGTATGCTGGCAACGGTTATTAATGCCTTGGCACTGCAGGATGCCCTGGAGAAAATTGGTGTTGTTACCAGGGTGCAGACAGCAATTGAGATGCGGGAGGTTGCAGAACCCTATATCAGACGCAGGGCGATCCGCCACCTTGAAAAGGGTCGTGTGGTTATCTTTGCAGGTGGAACCGGAAATCCATTTTTCTCAACAGATACTACAGCAGCACTGCGTGCTGCTGAAATAGAGGCTGAAGTAATATTAATGGCAAAAAATGTAGATGCAGTTTATGATTCCGACCCCAAGACCAATCCTGAAGCACAAAAATTAACTGAGTTGAAGTATATTGATGTCTTAAAAAATGGATTGGGAGTAATGGATTCCACCGCTGCTTCCTTATGTATGGATAATGGTATTCCCATTATTGTGTTTGGTATCAAAGAAAGGGGTAATGTCCTTAAAGCAGTAATGGGAGAAAGGATCGGCACAATTGTAGGGAGGGTAGGTAATGAAAGAGGTATTAAATCAAGCTGAAAGCAAAATGAAAAAAACTGTTGACCTCCTAATCAAGGATTATGCAACTCTACGTGCAGGACGGGCAACACCAGCTCTGCTTGACAAGGTTTTGGTTGATTATTATGGAACACCAACTCCAATCAACCAGATGGCAACCATATCTGCTCCCGAACCTCGCCTGTTGGTGATCCAACCCTGGGACCGCAATATGCTGCCTCAAATTGAAAAGGCTATTCTGAAATCGGATTTGGGAATCACTCCTGTAAGTGATGGCAATGTGATCAGGTTATCTATTCCCCCATTAACTGAAGAAAAACGAAAGGACCTAGTAAAGATCGTCAATAAAAAGGCAGAAGAAGGACGTATTGCGATCCGCAACCTTAGAAGGGAAGCCAATGATCAGATCAAGGCAGCTGAAAAGAAAGGAGATATCTCCGAAGATTCAGCAAAGCGGTACTTAGATGATATACAGGACCTAACAGATAAATATATTAAAAACATTGATAAAGTTGCCGAAGCAAAAGAAAAAGAAATAATGGAAATATGATGGATAAGCAAGAAGATTTAGATGTGGTGGGGTTTACCCTTGATGAGGGTAAACAGATATTGCAAAGAGCAGGTTACAGTGTTCGCATTAAATCAAGCAGTAATCCTACAGGGAATCGCGCCAGGGTTTTGCGTCAAAGGGTGATAGGTAATGGTGAAATTGAATTAACCATTAGCTATGAATACTACAAAGACCCAGCGATGGAGTAAAAGGAGGTGAAAATTGTGGCCTATAAGATCATTGCCGACAAATGTGAGGCTTGCGGTTCCTGTATGGATGAATGTGCAAACGAGGCTATTTCTGAAGTTGATGGCGCATATGTCATTGATCCTGACAAATGTGAAGACTGTGGAACTTGTATAGATGTTTGCCCGAACGATGCAATTGTTGAAGAATAATAAATTATTTATTTCCCCCTCCTGGAGGGGGTTTTTTCTAATTAACAAGTACAGGGGCGACAATATTGGTGAAAGAAGTTATGAATGGCTCAGATTATTATCAAAAGTTGGATAAATCGCGCTTGCCCTACCATGTAGCAATTATTATGGATGGGAACGGGAGGTGGGCTCAGGAAAGGAATCTTCCCAGGGCAATGGGACACCGTACAGGTATGGAATCATTACGTACGGTGGTTAAGTTATGTTCCCAATTGGGTATTAAGATTCTCACTGTATATGCTTTTTCTACTGAAAACTGGAAAAGGCCCCGGGAAGAAGTTAATGTTTTAATGGGGCTGTTGTATGAGTATATCAAGAAAGAATTGGATGAACTGAATAGGGAACAGGTGCAGATCAGGGTTATCGGCAGGCTTAAGGAACTACCTGAAAAAGCTCAGCAGGAAATCAAGCGGGCAGTCGAGTTGACAGCAAATAATAATAAGTTGATCTTTAATATTGCTTTGAATTACGGTGGCAGAGCAGAGATTGTGGATGCTGTTCGCAAGCTTGCCGGCTTGAGTGTTGAAGGTAAAATTAAACCTGAGGAGATAACAGAGGAGCTAGTACAACAATATTTATATACAGCTGAACTGCCAGATCCCGATCTGCTGATCAGACCTGCAGGAGAAGAGCGGATTAGCAACTTTTTATTATGGCAGATAGCTTATACAGAGTTCTACTTTACTGAAGTTTACTGGCCGGATTTCAGGGAGAAAGATTTTTTAAAAGCTCTAGAGGCATATCAGCATAGAAAACGTCGTTTTGGAGGGCTCTAAGAATTTGCTGAAAGATAGAGTATTAAGCGCTTTAATCGGTATACCTGTTTTAATTTTTTTAATGTATACAGGAGGTATACCTCTACTTATTTTTGTTATTATTTTAGCATTATTAGCTTTATTTGAACTACACCGCCTTCTGGAGAAGATGAACCTCCAGATACATCTAATGTTATTGTATGGGAGTGGTTTGATTTTCCCCATCATTGCTTTTTTGGCTCCGGCTGAAAATAGGGAGAGCCTATTATTTGTAGGGTTGATCCTTTATTTATTGATACACTTGGTGCTATTAGTACTGTTTTTCCCTAAATATGGGTTAAGTGATTTAGGGGCATCCTATCTGGGAAGTTGTTATATAAGTGTATTATTTAGTTTTCTTATCTTGATCAGAAAAATCGAACCATATGGTTTTCAAATACTTTTGCTGATATTTATATTAACCTGGGCCTGTGACATAGGAGCATATTTTATCGGCACTCGCTTTGGACACAGAAGGTTTTGCCCTGCTGTGAGCCCCCATAAAACCGTTGAGGGTGCAGTGGGGGGGCTGGCATCAAGCCTTGTTGTGGCTTATTTATTTTATCTGTTCTTTCCCATATTATCTGTGAAGGTGATTTTGTTATTGGCTTTTACGATCGGACTGGTTGTTCAACTCGGTGACCTTGTAGAGTCTGCAATAAAAAGGATGGCTAGTGTTAAGGATTCAGGTTCTATCATACCAGGGCATGGTGGGATTCTTGATCGCTTTGACAGCATTCTTTTTAGCGCTCCGGTAGCATACTTTTTCATTAAGCTGATTATGTTTTAAAGGGAAGTGGAAATTTGTCACCATCGTTAGAAAAGGTAGTTATGTTTTTTTTGAAAACATTAACTGTACTTCTACTGGGTGCAGGTATCTATTTTTTTGTGCGAAATTTCTGGCCATTGCTCGCTGATCTGCTGGCTAATGGTCTTAAAATTCTGATCCCCTTTTTTATTGCTTATCTGGTTGCTGTCATCCTCAATCCCATAATCAGTTTATTTGAGAAAAGATTGCGTTTTCCCAGAACCCTAGGGACACTCTTTTCAATGATCATTTTTTTGTTTCTCATCGGTGGGCTTTTCTATGTGCTGATCTCCAATCTGGTTCAGGAGTTGGTGGATCTATCCGTATATTTGACCAATTATTCCCGTGATTTAAATGAGTGGACCATCCAGATGGGTTTAGAGGAACTGCAGTATTATCTGGAAAAGTTGAATATACCACCAAATGTTATTCAAGAAACCGGGAAAGAGTTATGGGAGAGCCTGGATGTTATCAAGAGTATAGTTTCTGGATTTCTAACTTATTTCTTTAATTTTGCTGCTGCTCTGCCCCAGTATTTTGTTCTACTGGTGCTAACCCTTATTGTCAGTTTCTATTTTGCCCGTGACTATGATTTGATAAAAAACAATGTCTCTTTGTTTTTTCAGAGATGGAGTTCTGAAAAATGGAGCAATGCATTGCACAGGGTGAGCAGGGGCCTGCAGCGTGCATTACACGGTTATATCAAGGCAATTATCATTCTTATTTCTATCACCGGCTTTTTGACTCTCATCGGATTATCTATTTTTGGTGTAAGATATGCTTATGTACTGGCTTTAGTAGTGGCCCTTTTGGATCTGCTACCAGTTGTGGGGCCAGGTACTGTCTATGTACCTTGGGGGATCATGATGCTGATCACCGGTGATGTGAAGTTCGGGATCGGACTTCTGATATTATATGGTATAATTGTTGTCGTTAGACAGATCTTAGAACCCAAACTGGTGGGAGAAAACATAGGCCTACACCCTTTGACAACACTGGTTTCACTTTATATAGGTTACAGGTTGTTGGGTTTTTGGGGATTTATTATCGGTCCTGCAGTTGTAATTATTTATAAAGCATTCGTAAAAAATGATTAAAGGGTGTAATTATGAAAAAAAATATAGTAATACTCGGTTCTACTGGATCTATTGGCAGGCAGGCCCTGGAAGTTATAGAATGGCACAGGTCCCATTTTAATGTGTTGGGGCTTGCAGCCCGTAACAATATTGAACTGCTAGAAAAACAGGTTAAGGCTTTCCGTGTTCCCTATGCAGCTGTACAGGATACAGCTGCAGCCAAACAGCTTGCTCAGCGGCTAGAGGGAGAGCAAACCCGCTGTTTGTCAGGGGATGAAGGATTATTGGAGCTTGTCCGTCAACCTGATGCTGATTTAATTCTGGTTGCCGTGAATGGTCTTGCTGGATTGCTTCCTACTTTGGAGGCGATTTCTTATAACAAAAAAATTGCTCTGGCAAATAAAGAAACACTTGTTGCCGGCGGCGCACTGGTTATGGAAACAGCGCGGGCAAAAGGGGTTCAGATTATACCGGTAGATAGTGAACATTCCGCTATTTTTCAGTGTTTAGATAAAGTGTCAGCTGTGGAGTGTTTAATACTTACCGGTTCTGGTGGCCCTTTCCGGAAAATGCAGTATGAAGACTTGAAAAAGGTTACTCCGGAGATGGCTTTACGCCATCCTACCTGGCAGATGGGTGAAAAAATAACAGTTGATTCTGCTACTTTGATGAATAAGGGATTAGAGATAATTGAAGCTAGGTGGTTATTTGGGATTGATTATGATCAGATCGAGGTTGTGATTCATCCCCAGAGCATTATTCACAGCCTGGTCGCCTACAAGGATGGTTCTGTTCTTGCACAGTTGGGATATCCAGACATGCGGGTACCCATTCAATACGCCTTTTTTTACCCGGAACGGAAAAGTAACAGCTTAAAGATAATAGATTTAGTAAAGATAGGAGCACTTACCTTTGAGCCCCCTGATACAGCTCGTTTTCCCTGTTTGCGCTTGGCCAGAGAAGCTGGTAAAATCGGAGGGACAATGACCACTGTTCTCAATGCCGCTAATGAAGTGGCTGTATATGCTTTTCTGAGAGGTATGATCTCCTTTACAGCTATAGCTGAGATAGTCGATGAGGTGATGAGCCTGCATGATCCTAGCAAAGGAATGGTGGGACTAGAGGAGATCCTGGAGGCTGACCGCTGGGCCAGAGTCTGTGCCAACCAACTGATTCAAGAAAAAGAATCTTAAAAGCAGGAGGTAAAAAGTGGTTATTCTTATAGCTATCCTGGTATTAGGGTTTTTGATTTTTGTTCATGAACTGGGTCATTTTATGGTTGCTAAAATGGTAGGCATCCAGGTGGATGAGTTCAGTATAGGATTCGGTCCCAAATTGTTTGGTTATCAAAAAAAGGAAGATAGTACTCTTTATTCGATCAGGCTTTTACCTTTAGGCGGTTATGTAAAAATGGCCGGAGAAAATCCTGAGGATGAGGAGTCGATCAACGGTTTTAATACTAAGCCATTAAAACACCGCTTTGCTGTTATTTCTGCTGGTTCTATTATGAATTTTCTTGTGGCCATACTGCTGATAGTTATCACTTACGGAGTTATAGGGATACCTTTTGCTTCCAATTCCAATGTGATTGGGGAAGTTGTACAAGGTTCACCCGCCATGGCAGCAGGTTTGCAAAGCGGGGATAGGATTATTTCTATAAATGATGTGCCAACAAACAACTGGGAGGATGTTTCTGGGAACATCAGGAAAAATGGGGGGCAAGAGCTTAAACTGCTTGTGGAGCGCAATAACCAGAAACATTTATTTCTTATAAAACCAAAGTATGATCCTGAATATAAAATATATCAGATCGGTATCACTCAATCGATCATCTGGCAAAGACAGGGTTTCTTCAAAGCGATTCAGCTCGGTTTGCACCAATCTGTTGAGTTTGCCAGATTGGTTTTTGAGAGTTTAGCTGGATTGATAGCAGGTAAGTATTCTACAAATGATGTGGCTGGCCCTGTAGGGATCACAGTTGCTATTGGGGAAGCAGCTAAAGGCGGTATAGGGTATTTAATGATCTTTGCTGCAGTATTAGGGATCAATCTAGCAATCATCAATTTGCTGCCTATTCCCGCCCTTGATGGAAGCAAACTGATCTTTTTAACTATTGAAGGGCTGCGGGGAAAACCGGTTGATCCTGAAAAAGAGAATATTATCCACCTGATCGGCTTTGCTCTGCTGATGGTGTTCTTTATTCTCATCACCTATAATGATATAGCTCGCATCATTAATGGGGGTTAGCTTTAATGCTTGCTATGAGACGTAAAACAAGACAGGTAAGAGTAGGTAGTGTTGCTGTAGGTGGTGGAGCACCTATCTCAGTACAGACAATGACCAAAACCGATACCCGGGATACTGGGGCAACCATCAGCCAGATCAAGGAACTAGAGAAATTGGGCTGTGATATTATCAGGGTGGCTGTCCCTGATCAGGAAGCTGCCAATTCATTGAGAGAAATAAAAAAAAACATATCTATTCCCCTGGTAGCAGATATACACTTTGATTATCGCTTGGCGCTCATGGCATTAGAAAGTGGTGTGGATGCACTGCGCATCAACCCTGGCAATATAGGTGGGGCTGATCGAGTCCGCACTCTGACAAGAGCTGCTGCTGAAAGAAGTATTCCTATTAGGATCGGAGTGAATATGGGCTCGCTTGATAAGGAGATTGCTGCTAAGTACGGCAGAACTGCCCAGGCTCTGGTGATCAGTGCTCTGCAACATGCAGCCCTTTTAGAGAAAGAGAATTTTTATGATATTGTTATTTCTGTTAAAGCAACATCGGTTCCCATGACCATTGAGGCATACCGCATGCTGTCAGAAAAAGTGGATTACCCCTTGCATCTAGGAGTGACCGAGGCAGGGGGGCCTTGGGTGGGAACAATTAAATCAGCCATCGGTATTGGCAGCCTTCTGGTGGATGGAATCGGTGATACTATTCGGGTTTCTTTAACAGGGACCCCTCATGAAGAGGTTAAAGTAGGAAAACAGATCCTTAAGTCCTTGGGTCTCAGATCCGGTGGAATAGATCTGATCTCATGCCCTACCTGTGGGCGATGTCAGATTAACCTTTTTAAGATTTTAAATGAAGTGGAAAAGAAACTGCCAGTTGTTGATGAAGATCTGAAAGTTGCCGTGATGGGCTGTGTGGTTAATGGGCCCGGTGAGGCCAAGGATGCTGATGTGGGCATTGCTGGAGGCAAAGGATGTGGTATCCTATTTAAAAAAGGTAAGCTTGTAGGAAAGGTTCCCGAAGGGGAACTTGTGGAAAGACTTCTAGCAGAGATTTATCAAATACTGGAGGAAAGGAAGCAGGATCAATGCGGGTAACACAAATGCTTATTCCTACCCTGAGGGAGGTTCCGGCAGAAGCGGATACAATCAGCCACCAGCTGCTTTTGCGCGCAGGAATGGTCAGAAAAGTGGCAGCAGGTATTTATACTCTTCTCCCTTTAGGTAACAGGGTAGTGCAGAAAATTGAAAAGATTGTCAGAGAAGAAATGGAGCGTGCAGGTGGAGTAGAATTGCTGCTCCCCATTGTTCAACCAGCAGAACTGTGGCACCAAACTGGAAGATGGGATGTTTATGGTCCAGAGATGTTTCGTTTAAAAGACCGCCATGGTCGGGATTTCTGTCTCGGACCCACCCATGAGGAACTGATTACCTATTTATTCAGCCAGGAGGTAAAATCATACCGGCAGCTGCCACTGCTTCTCTATCAGATTCATAATAAATATCGTGATGAAAGACGCCCGCGTTTTGGTTTGATGCGAGGGCGAGAATTTATTATGAAGGACCTGTACTCCTTTGATAAAGATGAAGATGGTTTGGCTGTGAGCTATCAGAAGATGTATGATGCGTATAGCAGGGTATTCAGCAGGTGCGGGCTGCGTTTTCGGGCAGTGGAAGCAGATGCAGGTGCTATCGGCGGGGATCATTCCCATGAGTTCATGGTGATTGCAGATACAGGTGAAGCAGAATTAACCTACTGTCCGGTATGTGATTATGCCTCAAATGTTGAAAAAACACCCTGTCATGATCAAGCATCAGCAGAAAAAGAAGAGGCAGGTATACTGCAGTTAGTGGCCACCCCAGGAGCTCGGACAGTGGAGGATGTGGCAGCTTATCTACAGCTTGACCCTACTAAAGTATTGAAATCCCTCTTTTATAAGGTAGATGGGAAATTAGTTGTCGTCCTGGTGCGGGGAGACCGTCTGGTTAATGAGGTTAAGGTTCTCAATTATCTGAATGCCAATCATCTGGAGATAGCTGATGAGAGGGAAATGGATGAGTTAGGGATACCCATGGGGTTTGCAGGGCCTGTTGGTCTGCGTGAGCGAACAACTGTGACAATTCTTGGGGATTGGGAAACCCAGCATTTATACAATGCTGTTGCCGGAGCGAATAAGAAGGAATATCACTATATCAATGTCAACCCCGGGCGGGATTATCAGGTGGATTATTACGGAGACTTCAGGGTGGCTGTAGAGGGAGATCCATGTCCACACTGTGGGGCTGGTTTAAAAGTACAGCGGGGTATTGAAGTGGGGCATATCTTTAAATTGGGGACCAAATACAGTGAAGCCATGGAAGCCACCATTCTTGACGAACAGGGTAAAGAAAAACCTGTTATTATGGGATGCTACGGGATCGGTATCACTAGAACTATGGCTGCGGCAGTAGAACAGAGTCATGATCAGGATGGTATTATTTGGCCGGTCAGCATTGCTCCTTTTGAGGTGGTCCTGATGGCTGTCAATCAGCGTGACCCTCAGTTAGCGGGATATGCAGAAGAGTTATACCAGCATTTTGTAGGAGCAGGGATTGATGTGCTGTTTGATGACCGGAATGAAAGACCTGGTGTGAAATTTAAAGACGCAGATTTGATAGGCTATCCGGCCAGGGTTGTCATCGGTAAAAAAATGCTTTCCGATGGATTAGTTGAGATTAAATGGCGTTCTTCTGGAGAAATTATTTATAAAAAGATGGATGAAGTTGCAATTTACCTCCAGGAAACTCTGTCTTCAATGAAAAGTTAACATATTAGCTAAATCTATTGCAGGAAATAGTGGGTTTTGTTATAATAATAGACGGTGTGAAAGGATGCAAGACTACAAGGATTGTGTATCTGTTCAGGAGGGTTAGTAAGAGTGGGTATTTGCCCACTCTTTCATATTATACCAGATGACCATCAGCTGAGAATGGAGGTAATTTTTTGAAAGGACAGTCTGTTAAAGAGAGGGTTGAAGAGTTAATTACCCCCTTGATCTTACAAGAAGGGCTGGAATTGGTTGATGTGGAATATCAAAAGGATGGTCCTAACTGGTTTCTACGCATTTTTATAGATAAGCCTGGTGGTGTTAAACTGGATGACTGCGAAATGGTCAGCAATCTTGTCAGTTCTGTTCTGGATAGGGCTGATATAATTCCACAAAAATATTATTTAGAAGTTTCTTCACCGGGGGTAGAACGCCCCTTAAAAAAACCGGAGGATTTTGAGCGTTTTCGTGGGTCAAAGATAACTGTGCGCACTAAGTCTAAGATCCAGGGAAGCAAAAACTTTCAAGGTATTTTGGCGGGCTATGAAGAGGACCATGTGGTTTTAGATACCACAGAGGGTATGATCAAGATTCCTTTTCATTTAATTGGAAAGGCAAGATTAAAGGTATTTTAAACTATTGTGGGGAGGTGAACAAAAGTGAATCTTGAATTGATCAATGCTCTCAAGGATATCGAAAAGGAAAAAGGTATTAGCAGTGAGGTACTGCTGGAAGCAATTGAACATGCTTTATATACAGCCTATAGAAAGAATTTTGGTACAGCACAGAACTCCCGCATCGAGATTGACAAAGAAACAGGAGAGATTAAGGTTTATTCTAGAAAAACAGTTGTTGCTAATGTAACTGATTCCAATACTGAAATCTCATTGGAAGAGGCGGTACAGGTAGATCCAGAAGCCAAAGAAGGGGAAGTAATAGAGATCGAAGTTACACCCAGTGATTTTGGACGCATTGCTGCACAAGCTGCAAAACAGGTTGTTGTTCAGCAGATCAGAGAGGCTGAAAGGGGCCTTATCTATGAAGAGTTTTCCAGCCGCGAAGGGGATATTGTAACAGGGACTATCAGGCGCCAGGAAGCAAAGAATATTTACATTGATTTAGGACGAGCTGAAGCAGTGCTTTTACCATCTGAACAGATTCCAACTGAAAAGTATAACCGCGGTGACCGGATCAAGGTTTATATTATTGAGGTGAAAAAGACAACTAAGGGCCCTCAGATATTGGTTTCCCGAACTCATCCGGGTCTCTTAAAGAGGCTTTTTGAATTAGAAGTGCCGGAAATTTTTGAGGGCATAGTAGAAATAAAGGCTGTTGCCCGGGAACCAGGGATGCGCTCCAAGATTGCGGTACATTCTAGAGATGAGAATGTTGACTCTATTGGATCCTGTGTGGGACCTAAAGGGATGCGTGTGCAGGCGGTAGTTGTTGAACTGAAGGGTGAAAAGATTGATATTGTTAAATGGAGCAGTGATCCAAGGGAGTTTATCGCCAATGCCTTGAGTCCAGCTAAGGTTGAATCTGTTGAAATCGATGAGGAAGAAAAAGTAGCTAGAGTGATTGTTCCGGATCATCAACTATCTCTTGCAATCGGTAAAGAAGGGCAAAATGCCAGACTAGCGGCGCGATTAACCGGATGGAAAATCGATATTAAGAGCACATCCCAGGCTGGTATATGATAAATTTCTCATGATGGCCGCTATGATCGATGTTAAGAGGTGGTTCAGTAATGCCTAGAATAAAAAAAATTCCCAAGAGAATATGTGTAGGTTGCAATGAGACCAAAGACAAGAAAGAATTGATTCGGATAGTCAGAACTCCTGATGGTGAAGTCAAAATCGACCCAACCGGGAAAATGTCAGGCAGAGGCGCTTATATCTGCTGTAATAAAGAGTGCTTACAAACTGCTCTTGCAGGTAAATATCTGGAACGTGCATTACAGGTGGAACTGCCCCAGGACTTAGCTGCTGCCCTGAAAAAAAAGGTATTGGGTGAAAGTAATTGACACTGTTTGATCTAATGGGATTTGCCAAAAAGGCAAAGAAAATGGTTTGTGGAATGTCAAACTGTCTGAATGCTGTAATAAAGAAAAAGGCAAAATTAGTGGTTATAGCTGAAGATGCAGGGGTATCTCGTAAAAAGTTGATTAAAGAATGTGAATTAAATGGGGTTCCCTTCATCGAGTTTGGTACAAGGGAACAGTTTATTGATAAATTAGGGTATGATGCCTGTTATTGGGCAGTTCTCTCAGAACAGATGGCAGATGCAATTCAGAAGGAGTTAATTAACATGAAGAGTTAGGATTTAATAAATGGGGGTGATTGGATGGCAAAAATTCGCATACATGAATTGGCCAAGGAATTAAAAATTAACAGTAAAGATTTGGTTGCCCAACTGAATCAGATGGGTTATTCAGTTAAAAACCATATGAGCACAATTGAAGAAAACGATGTGGGGCAAATAAGAAGAGCACTTAAAGTCAAAGGTACAATAGAAAAAAAGGGTAAATGTGCCAAGGATTATAAAAGAGATAAATCCCATGATGAACCTGAAAAGGACTATCGCAAACGGGCACAGGCTCGTAAAGAGGAAATACGTCAGAAGAAAGAGCAGGACCAGAAGAAGATTTTGGCTAAAATTCAGAATACCTTACGCAGCAAACACAAAAAGAAACGCAAAGATAGCAACCGTTCAGCAGAGGATAGCAATGAAGTGAAAAAGATCGTCATAGGGGAGCAAATCACTGTCCAAGAACTGGCAAACTTAATGCATGTTAATGCCAGTGAGGTTATTAAAAAGTTAATCGATCTAGGGGTAATGGCGACCATCAACCAGGTAATTGACAGTGATACAGCCACCCTGGTAGCTTCTGAATTTGGTATTGATACTGAGGTACGGGATGAAGTGGCAGAACTGGAAGCAGCATTGAATGATCTGCCGGATAAGCCGGAAGACCTCAGACCAAAGCCACCGGTGATCACGGTAATGGGTCATGTTGACCACGGTAAAACCTCTCTGCTCGATTTTATTCGACATACCAATGTTATTGCAACTGAAGCAGGGGGGATCACCCAACATATTGGTGCTTATCAGGTGGAAACGAAGGGCAAAAAGATCACTTTCCTTGATACACCAGGCCATGAGGCATTTACTACAATGCGTGCCAGGGGAGCTCAGGTAACAGATATTGCAGTTCTGGTGGTGGCTGCTGATGATGGTGTTATGCCTCAGACTGTAGAAGCAATCAACCATGCCAAGGCGGCCAAGGTACCAATTGTGGTGGCCATCAATAAAATTGATAAGCCTACTGCTAACCCTGATCATGTAAAACAGCAGCTTGCAGAATACGGGCTTGTTCCAGAGGAATGGGGAGGGAACACTATCTGTGTACCAGTTTCCGCAAAAAAGGGAACAGGCATTGATCAACTTTTGGAAATGCTGCTGCTTGTTGCTGAAATGGAAGAATTAAAGGCAAATCCCTTTTGTCCGGCACGGGGTACAGTAATCGAGGCAGAACTGGATAAGGGACGGGGCCCTGTCGCTACGGTTTTGATCCAGAAGGGCACACTGTCTGTTGGTGATCATATTCTGGTGGGCACTGCCTATGGAAATGTAAGGGCTATGTATGATTTTAAAGGGCGCCGCATTAAGAAAGCTCTACCTGGCACACCGGTAGCGATTCTCGGATTGTCGGAAGTACCTGCTGCAGGTGACTTGCTTTATGCAGTTGCTGATGAAAAAACTGCCCGTCAGATTGCTGAAAAACGCTTGGACAAAAAGCGTCAGATGGATAATGTTGTTCCGGAGAGAGTCACTTTAGATGATCTGTTTAATCAGATCAAAGAAGGCAAGGTTAAAGAACTGAATTTGGTTGTGAAAGCTGATGTACAGGGTTCAGTGGAGGCTCTAATTCAAGCTCTTAGTAAATTAAATAATAGAGAAGTTAGGATTAATATCATCCACTCCGGAGTGGGTGCTATAACAGAAACCGATGTGATGTTGGCTAGTGCCTCTAATGCCCTGATCATCGGTTTTAATGTGAGGCCAGATACCAATGCTAAGAAAGCCGCTGAAACCCAAAACATAGAAATGCGGCTATATCGGGTAATTTATGAGGTTATGGATGATATTAAAGCAGCCCTAGAGGGAATGCTGGAGCCCATTTACAAAGAGGTTTCTATAGGAAGAGCTGAAGTGCGTGAAATCTTCCATATTCCTAAAGTGGGGACAATCGCCGGATGTAATGTCCTAGAGGGCAGGGTGGTCAGAAACGGCAATGTACGGTTGATCCGTGAAGGTGTTGTTGTTTATGAAGGAAAGATTGAATCATTGAAAAGGTTTAAAAATGATGCCCGCGAGGTCGCTCAGGGACATGATTGCGGTATTGGGCTTGATAAATTCCAGGATATAAAAATTGGAGATATCCTGGAGGTTTATGAGATGGAAGAGATAAAAAGGGAGTTAATGTCTTAAAAGGGTGTGATGATAAGTGAGCTACCGTGCTGGCCGTTTAGCAGAGGAAATAAAAAAAGTATTAACAGACCTGCTGCAGACCGAACTTAAAGATCCGCGCATCCACCCAATGACCAGTGTGACCTCTGTAAATGTTTCTAAAGACCTGCGCTACGCAAAAATATTTGTAAGTGTATTGGGACCAGAGGATAAGAAGAAAGAAACACTGAATGGCTTAAAGAGCGCCTCTGGTTTTATCAGGTCAGAATTAGGGAAAAGAATCCGTCTGCGGTATCACCCGGAAATAAGCTTTGAACTTGACGATTCTATTCAACACAGTCTGGAGATCAACCGTATACTGCGGGATTTGAAACAAGATAAGGGATGCGACTGATGGAAGTTATTGAAGATATTGTGAAAATATTAAAGACAAAACAGAGCTTTGTGTTGACAACACATATCCATGCAGATGGCGATGCTATAGGATCCCTGCTGGCACTTGGTTTAGCCCTATTAAATAGCGGTAAAAATGCTGTTATGATACATTCTGAGCCCGTTCCTGAAAGCTATCGGTTTTTGCCTGGTGCTGAGCAGGTAATAATGGCACAAGACCTTAAAGAAAAAGATGGTTTTGAGATCGGTATTGCTTTGGACTGTACCAATCTAAACCGGGCAGGGGATGCTGAACAGGTATTACGAAAAGCTGATTGTATTATTAATATCGATCACCATATCAGCAATGAATATTTCGGACAAATCAATATGGTGGAAACGGAAGCTGCCGCTACAGGGGAAATGGTTTGTAATCTGCTGGTCAAAGGTGGCTTTACTATAACTCCGGATATTGCGACTGATCTTTATACAGCCATCATAACTGACACTGGGTCTTTCCGCCACCAGAACACTACAGCCAACTGTTTTAGAACATCTGCTTTTCTGCTGGAATGTGGTGCAGCTCACAGTTTTATACAGCATAATCTTTATGAGCAAAGGTCCCTGCAAAGCTTGCGTTTTATGGTCAATGTGCTGCAGACCCTTACATTAAATGAAAATGGTCTGATTGCCTGGATGACCATTAGCAGAGATATGATCACAGAGGAAGATAATAGTGAGGGTCTGATAGATTATGCTAAATCCTTGAAGGGTGTGGAAGTGGGAATTTTATTTAAAGAGTTGGATTCAGGTGAGATTAAGGTTAGTTTTCGCTCAAAAAGCTTTGTCGATGTCAATCAACTGGCAGCCCATTTCGGGGGAGGAGGCCATGAGCGTGCAGCTGGGTGTTCTATCAAAGGCAGCCTAAAGGAAGTCGAACAGCTTGTTATTCGAAAAACAGAGGAATATCTGTCTAAGCGGAGGGCTGCAGAGTGAATGGTCTAATTAATGTTTTAAAACCACCGGGGGTTTCTTCTCATGATGTTATAGTTTATCTTCGACAGTTATTTAAAATAAAGAAGATAGGTCATACAGGAACCCTGGATCCAGGAGCGGCAGGAGTACTTCCTATTTGTGTGGGGCAGGGAACCAGAGTTGCTGAGTATCTGATCAATAAGCCGAAAAAGTACCGTGCGGAAATAACTTTTGGTATAAGAACAGATACCTTTGATGCAGGGGGAGGAATTCTTGAGAGAAATAGAGGGGTCAGGCTTGAACTGACCGATATAATTGATGTATTAGAAGATTTCAAGGGTGAAATAAAACAAGTTCCTCCTATGGTATCAGCTGTACACTATCAGGGTAAACGACTGTACCAGTTGGCGCGCCAGGGCAAAGTAGTTGAACGAAAAGCAAGAAAGGTGCAGATCTACCAAATCAAAATTATACGATTTCAAGGGGATCTGCCTTATCCGCGCCTTTATATAGATCTTGAGTGCTCCAAAGGGACTTATGTACGCAGTATCTGTGAGCAGGTAGGTGAAAGATTGGGGTGTGGTGCTTATCTTTCTTTTTTGGTGCGGACAAAAAGCGGCCCATTTTTACTGGAAGAATCCTTTACCCTGGAAGAAATAAAGGAAATGTGGCAAAAAAGGGATCTCTCCTTTTTACTGCCCATTGACTATGCCCTCAGCCACTTGCCGGCGTTAACTGTTAAAGAAAAAGCAGTGCCCCATATTTTAAATGGTTTGCCCCTTGCACCCTCTGGTATATTAGGGGGGGTAGGAAGGGAGTTACCCAGTTTCGTGCGTCTTTATTCACCAGAAAGGAAATTATTAGCTCTGGCAAATCTTTCTACAAGCAGTGATGGAGAATGGCACTATAAATTGAAAAAAGTATTCAGTTCATAATATTACAGCGAGAGGTAAGATACATGGAGGTTCTGCGAAGTCTGGAACAAAAAACTGATGGCAGTACATTGATTATCGCTCTTGGAAATTTTGATGGAGTTCATTTGGGACACCGTAAACTCTTGAAAAAAATGGTCTCTTATGCAAAAAAAATAGGAGGCATACCTTCAGTATTGCTGTTTCAACCCCATCCTCAACAGGTTTTAGATCCGGCAAATGCTCCTAAACTCATTATGAGTAATGAAAGAAAGATAAAAGTAATGAATGACCTGGGAGTTGAGCTTTTTTATTTAATTCCTTTTGATTTAGATTTTGCTTCCCAGGAACCAGAGGAGTTTGTTGAGGAAGTTCTGATCAAAAAGCTCAATGTGAATGGAGTTTTTGTGGGTTATAATTATCAATTTGGGAAGTTTGGTGCTGGGAAGCCTGAATACCTAAAAAAAATAGCTGGGGAAAAGGGGATCTATGTAGAGGTTATCCCTCCTGTAGTCATGCATGGAGTTCCCATCAGCAGTACTTTAATTCGTTCTGCTTTAAAGAATGGCGATATTGTTCGGGCTAAAGAACTGCTTGGATACTGGCCTGTTTTGCAGGGTGAAGTGATTAAAGGGGATCAGCGGGGGCGCAGGATAGGGTTCCCTACAGCAAATCTGGCAGTGCCTGAAGATATTTTGATTCCTAGGAGCGGGGTTTATGCAGGTGAAGCTGTGGTAGATGGGGAACCTTATTTGGCTGTGCTTAACATTGGGAGGCATCCTACTTTTGGATTAAGCTGTCAACAAACCATTGAAGCACATTTACTGAATTTTCATGGTGACCTTTATGGAAAGCAGTTAGAGATAAGGCTGTATAAGATGCTGCGGGAAGAAAAAAAATACAATAATGCAGATGAATTAATTGTTCAAATCAATAAAGATATTGAACTGGCCGAGAGGATTTGCGAGGAAATAGGACAAAAACAATTTCAAAGGGAGAGTTCCGGATTAATCCGAAAGATTTACAATTAGGATAAACTATGGTAAGATCATAAATTGAAAATGCCGAAAAAGAGGATAAGTAGACTTGGGACTTCTGGTGATTCATGAGTATCACCAATATTTGCAAAGGCTAGCACAGCTGATATCGGAGATTTGTTTGGGTGAGGAATTCCTAATTGCTCAAGAGGGCAGGATAAAATAATGATCGAGGATATCAAGTGCGTAGGGTCCATGAAATACCTGCTATGTCCCAAGTGCAGCAGGGTCCTTGTAAAATCGGGTAGAATGGTTGATTTGGTTTTCAAGGACATGCCTGCAGAAAGGCTTATTATTACAATTATCGGTAAATAATATTCAAAAGAAAGGTGAGGAGGTTTTACATTGTCTTTCAGTTCAGCAGAGAAAAGAGAGGTTATTGAAAAATACCAGATACATGAACGTGACACCGGTTCTCCAGAGGTACAGATCGCACTTCTGACAGAGAGGATCAATTATTTGACTGAACACCTTAAGGTACACAAAAAAGACCATCATTCACGGAGAGGTTTGCTTAAGATGGTCGGTCAAAGGCGCGGTTTCCTTAATTATCTGCGAGAGAAAGACCCTACACGCTACCAGGTCATTATAGAAAAGCTAGGTCTTCGTCGCTAAAATGTAGTATTTATACTTTCGGGGGGGAGCGGTAAGCCGCTCTTTCTGATTATTATTCAAAGTTATTAGGAGGTTAAATATGCCAGAGACCTTTCAAATGATGCTTGGCGGCCGGCCTTTGCTAATGGAATTTGATAAAGTGGCTAAGCAGGCCAATGGCGCCGTTTTAATACATTACGGGGATACGGTAGTCTTAGTGACAGCAACTATTTCTAAGGAACCGCGGGAGGGAATTGATTTTTTCCCGCTCTTAGTTGATTATGAAGAGCGGTTATATGCTGTTGGGAAAATTCCCGGTGGTTTTATTAAGAGAGAAGGGAGACCCACAGAAAAGGCTATATTATCTGCAAGGCTGATCGATAGGCCTATCAGACCACTTTTTCCGCAGGGTTTCCGCAATGATGTGCAGGTGGTAGCCACAATCTTGTCAGTAGACCAGGATTGTGATCCCAGTATAACTGCCATGATCGGCGCATCTGCTGCTCTTTCTGTATCTGATATTCCTTTTGCTGGACCGATAGCAGGTGTGATCGTTGGTCGGATCAAAGGTGAATATGTGATTAATCCCACAGTAGAACAGGAAAAAGAGAGTGATCTTCATCTGGTTGTAGCTGGAACCGATCAAGCTGTGTTAATGGTAGAAGCAGGTGCCAATCAGGTGAGTGAAGAAGTGATCATTGCTGGTATCGAATTTGGGCATCAGGTAATAAAGGAGATTGTGCAGTTTCAGCAAGAGATTGTACAAAAAATTGGCAAAGAAAAACTTGAGGTTCCCACTTTTGAACCGGACCCTCAAATTGTAGAAGATGTAAGAGCATATGCCTATGACAAAATAGCTGAGGCAGTTCAAAACCCAGATAAACTTGCCAGACAAAATGCTCTGGATGAACTGGAGAAGGAGACAGTTGAGCATTTTGCTGAGATTTATCCAGAACAGGAGAAAGTTGTTCAGGAGATTTTCTTAAACACACTGAAAGAGATTGTCAGAAAAATGATCCTTGAAGATAGAATACGTCCCGATGGGAGGAAGCTTGACGAGATCAGGCCTATTACCGCTGAGGTGGGAATCCTGCCCCGTACTCATGGGAGTGGTTTGTTTACCAGAGGGCAGACCCAGGTATTGACTGTAGCCACACTGGGTACTATCAGAGAAGAGCAGATTCTGGATGATCTCGGACTTGAGGAGTCCAAACGCTACCTGCATCACTATAATTTCCCTCCTTACAGTGTAGGGGAAACAAGGCCGATGAGGGGTCCCGGCCGTAGGGAAATCGGACACGGTGCTTTAGCTGAGAGAGCCTTGCTTCCTGTGCTGCCTAATGAAGACGAGTTCCCATATACAATCAGGCTTGTATCTGAGGTGCTGGAATCCAATGGTTCAACATCAATGGCCAGTGTTTGTGGAAGCACTTTGGCATTGATGGATGCAGGAGTGCCTATCTCTGCTCCTGTAGCGGGTATTGCTATGGGTTTAGTTACCGGTGAAAACGGTTTTGCGGTTTTAAGTGATATCCAGGGGATCGAGGATGCCCTGGGTGATATGGATTTCAAGGTTGCTGGTACTGCTGAAGGTGTAACAGCTCTACAGTTGGATATTAAAGTACAGGGTATTACTACTGATGTGTTGCGCCAGGCTCTTGCTCAGGCTAAAGAGGGAAGACTCTTTATCCTCAGCAAGATGGCCGAAGCCATCAAGGAACCACGTCCTGAATTATCACCACATGCCCCGAGAATTATCACCATGACCATCGACCCTGAAAAAATCCGAGATGTTATCGGCCCTCAGGGTAAAACCATCAGAAAGATCATTGAAGAAACTGGAACAGAGATCGATATAGAGGATGATGGCCGGGTCTTTATAGCGGCAGTTGACGAAGAAGCAGGGAAAAATGCTGTGAGTATCATAGAGCGGCTAACTCAGGATGTGGAAGTGGGAAAAATATATTTGGGTAAGGTTGTTCGCCTGATGGACTTTGGTGCCTTTGTAGAGATAATCCCTGGAGTCTTTGGCGGTGCCGGTAAGGAAGGGTTGGTACATATCTCCCAGTTAGATGAACATAGGGTTAATCGGGTCAGGGATGTTGTCAAAGAAGGTGATGAAATCATTGTCAAGGTAACTGATATTGATAGACAGGGTCGGATCAACCTTTCTCGCAAAGAAGCCATTAGGGCTCTGCGCCGCAAAACGGAAAAATAAGTTATCAAGGAAAGCAAATATCTTCCCTGCCTCCGGAATATAATGTTATCTAGGAGGTGCGGAAGTGTTTGTTTTTTTCTGGAGGAAAAAATGGTTTATCTTATGTATGGCAGCAGTGTTGATCGTTTGTGTTTATGCTGCTGCATTTTCAGCAGAACAGGTTTTCAATCGCAGGAAACCCATTTATCAAGGAAACCCCGCAAAAAAGCAGCTTGCTATTACTGTTAATGTGGACTGGGGTGAAGAATACATTCCCCAGATGCTGGATTTATTTCAGAAAAACCGGGTGCAGGCTACATTTTTCATCAGCGGAAGATGGGCCGGTGAGCATCAACAACTTGTACGGAAGATAGCGGAAGCAGGTCATGAAATAGGCAACCACGGTTTTTCACACCCCCATGTCAATGAGCTCTCAGTTGAAGAAAACATAAAAGAGATCCAGGAAACCTCAAAAGCAATTGAGCAGGCAGCCCAGAGGAAAACCCGCTATTTCGCGCCACCATATGGAGAATACAATGACCGTGTTTTAGAAGCTGCAGCAAGAACAAAGCATCAGGTCATACTTTGGACCGTTGATACAGTGGACTGGCAGAAACCACCGGCAGATGAAATTACTTCGCGGGTCTTAAGCCGTGTTCACAATGGCGCAATTATCCTGATGCATCCCACCGAACCAACTATAAAAGCCTTGCCTGAGATGCTTGCAGGTCTGCGGCAGCAGGGTTATCAAATTGTGCCTTTGGAAAAACTAATAGCTGATTGATTCTGAACAAGAGATGAGGGGGAATTTCTGTAGATGAGAGAACACAGGTGTATTTCGCTATTAACTGTATTTTTAACTGTAGCTCTGCTGACCAATCCTCTGCACTGTGGTACTGCCTGGGCAGATGAACAATTAGACCTAACAGCTAATGCTGCAGTGCTAATGGATTACAGTACAGGGGCGGTTTTATACAGCTACAATGCCACCAGACCCCTTCCCCCTGCCAGCACTACTAAAATTATGACTGGACTGCTCAGCTTAGAGATGGGTGATGGAGAAGAAAGAGTAGTTATCGATGAGTATTCAGCCATGATGGAGGGGACAAGCCTCTACCTGAAAGCAGGACAAATTCTTACCCTTGAGGATCTGACAAAAGGTGCGTTGATCAACTCCGGAAATGATGCAGCTTCAGCCATAGCTGTACATCTAGCAGGAAGTGAACAGCTTTTTGGGGATTTAATGACTTACAAAGCCCGCACCATCGGCTGCAGTTCGCGGAGCAGGTTTTATAACCCCCATGGACTTCCGCAGGAGGGACATGCTATCAGTGCCTATGATCTAGCGGTCATCACCCGTTATGCTATGCAAAATAAAGATTTTAGGCGCATCGTAGGGACTAAAAGCGGTAGTGTTAGGGATCTGTCCGAAGGTGAGGTATTCCCTCTATATAATACAAACAGGCTGCTGGGTTATAAGAAGGATGGGCTAGAAATAATCGGTGTTAAAACCGGGACCACCGATGAGGCAGGTGAGTGCCTGGTAGCTGCTGCTAAATATAAAGGCAGTTTATTGATCAGTGTGGTTCTCGGAAGTTCGGCCCGCTATGAGGATACACTCAAGCTCTTTGAATACGGACGCAATAACTGCTGCTGTATTGATCTAAAAAAAGAAACCCCCCTTTTTCAGCTAGCTGTTTGGAGGGGTAGTGCTTCATCAGTGGCGGTAGGCCCCTCTAGAGATGTTTCTATAATGGTTTCACCTGGTCAAATGCCGCTGTTGGAACGAAGGGTTTATCTGAAACCTTATGTCAAAGCTCCCTGTTCCAAAGGTGAGAGAGTAGGAAAAATGGACATTATGCTGGGGAATCAGCTGCTTAACTCTGTAGAATTGATTGCTTTAGAGGATGTGAAAAGGGTTTTTTGGTGGAATTAAGAATAATTAAGTCATAAATACAATTTATAGATTTTGGAGGCATAAAAAATGTATCATAAAGATGTACTATCTAATGGAGTGACCATAGTTTGTGAAGAAGTGCCTGCTGTCCATTCAATAGCCATCGGATATTGGGTAAAAACCGGCTCTCGATTAGAAGCAGAGGATGAAGCCGGGATCTCCCATTTGATTGAACACCTGCTTTTTAAGGGAACTAAAAAAAGAAGCGCAAAAGAGATAGCTGAGGCCATCGAAGAAGTGGGTGGTCAGCTTAATGCCTTTACTGGTAAGGAATATACCTGTTACTATGCCAGAGTCTTGGCTGAACATCTTCCCTTAGCAGTGGATGTACTCACTGATATGCTGTACAACTCTTTGTTTAGGGAGGAGGATCTGGTCCGGGAGAAAAATGTTGTATTAGAAGAAATCAGCATGTATGAGGACACTCCGGACGAAATCATTCACGACTACTTCTCCAAG